>Ga0180007_10000986_pt1 | contig 41599 bp, 37 predicted proteins | sample MM_PC_MetaG_FD_121122 | JGI IMG/M metagenome (GOLD analysis project Ga0180007, IMG submission 121122) | Groundwater microbial communities from the Aspo Hard Rock Laboratory (HRL) deep subsurface site, Sweden - MM_PC_MetaG | ecosystem: Environmental > Aquatic > Deep subsurface > Groundwater... | reverse complement strand
TTTAGCAAATATCCCCTTGCTGATTTCTTCCCTTTCAGTAAAGGTTAAACGGCAATATTTTTTAGTCATATTCATAGAATATAGGCTGATCAGGGTATTTGCGCTAGTTTCTTGAACTCAAGTGTAAGTTGATTGACAAATACTCCCAAATATATTTAAATATATGCTCAGCTACGTAATATTTTAAATAAATAAACGTTATATTAATGAGGAGAGAGTACTTTAAAGCTATGGCTAATTTAGAGTTAGAGCAGCGCTTAGTGGAAAAAGCCAAAAGAAACCCCCAAGATTTTAACCAGCTCTACGAGCTGTATTTTGAGAAAATCTACAACTTTCTTTTAGCTCGCTGCGGACAAAAAGAGCTGGCCGAAGACATAACCTCCCAAACTTTTTTAAACGCCCTGGAAAAAATTCACAATTTTAAATGGCGTAATGTTTCTTTTGGGGCCTGGTTGTATCGCATAGCTATTAATAACCTTAATTCCCATTTCCGAAAAAATAACAGAATTATTTTAACCGAGGATGAAAATTTAAACTTGCTAATCAGCCAGCAAACATCGGCGGACAGTGCCGAGTCCGACTTAGAACAGCGGGGAAGAATCACCGAACTTTATCAAACTATAAAAAAACTGTCTGCTGACGAACAAAATTTAATTATTTTAAAATATTTTCAACATAAAAGCTATCAGGAAATAGCAAAAATTCTTAAACTGTCCAGTAATACCGTGGGTGTTAAGCTTCACCGCAGTTTAAGAAAATTAAAAATTGTCTATCATCAAAAGATAAAATAACTATATGGATTTTTTAAACGAAAAAAATACAGAAGATTTAATAGTTAAAGACTTGCAGCAGCTAGGCCAACAACTTCAGCAAACCAATCAAGCTTTTAAGTTAGCCCTGGCCCATAAGCTTCGGGCCAAGGTCCTAAGCCAATTTGTAAATCCCGTAAAAAAATTATGCTCTCTTAGGTGGGCTTGGTTAACCGCGCCGGCCGCGCTCTTGTTATTGGTAATACTGGCCGAAGCGGCCGAATATAGCGGGCTGGAAATTAAACCGTACCAATACCTTAAAACCACCGTGGCGCCGGCTGTTAACCGGCAAATTAAGATTACGGCTACTGCTATTATAGAAGAGGTAAAAAAAATAGCTGATAATGCTCTAAAGGCAAAACTAAACCCCGCAACTACTCAAAACAAATCTGCAATACAAAATAAAACAGTCCCCAACGATTTGCTGGAATTAACCTCTGTAAACCCCCTAATTTTATTTCAACCCTTAACCGAACAACAGCAGCAGATATTAAAAGAAGAGATTAAATCACAATTAGGTAAAAATGAACAGATGGCGCCAAACCTGCAGCCCTCACTGCCGGCCCAGCAACAGGATGATTATCAATACTCTTTAGATTTTCAGCCAACAGAACCTTTAGTATTGGAAAACGATGTTGCTGACACTTTTTTAAATGAGGCCGATAAATTGCCAGAATCATTACCGTCCGCTGATCAGGAACCTGTGGTCAAAAAACTGATTGACTCGCCTCCAACAACCGATGCTCTTGTTCCGCCGCTGACTGCTCCGATAAAAATAAGCTATCAGCCATCGGAAAATATCAAGCTGGAAGATGTGCCCCCAACAACCAAGGCCGGGGAAGCAGCAGGAACGCCGTCTACAATCATGACGCCGCCAACCCCGCCAAGCCAGCCTTACTCCAATATTAATATTCCGCCCGCTGGCCAAAAATCTGCCGGCTCAATAACAGAGCTAGGAGTCGCTGCCCCCGCAGAACAAGCAAATGGACAGGAAAAAACTGAATGCCAGAACCGCTTCAGATTAATTTTAAAAATCAACGACTTAAGCAAAATTGATGATCAATTTAATAACAGGATTGATGGTCTAGACATAGAAATAACCGAATATTATTCCTCTTCCCAAAATCTGACCATTATCCTGACTCTGCCTTCTTCTCAATATTATGAACTTAAAAAATCTCTGGCAAGTTTAACTGCCAGGCCTGACTATTTTGAAGAAGAAATAATTTATAACGAAGCCAAGTGCCAGGAGACCGTTGTAACTATTTATGTTAATAAGAGAATTTCTTTTTTTGAGTGGCTGATTTCCAATTTTCGTTAAATTTTATTGATTATGAAATATTTTCTTTTTAAAAACGTTTTATAGATATAAAAAGGGAAATAATCTTAATTAAATAATAACGGCTTAAAAACCTTGATAATTGGATAAAAATAAATTTAGTTATTTGACTTATAATATAAAATATGATATAATATATTAAATCTAACTAATTAATCAAAAAAATTATGAACAAGAGAAAAATCTACCAAAAATCGCTGACTGTTCTATTCATCTTATGTTTCTTAGCAGGGACAGCTTTTTTATCTTTTGGTAATTCAATTCCCAGAGTCCAAGCAACTACTTCGGACTCAACCAGCGCTACTACTTTTAAGCACGAGATTGCCTACTGGTGGGGTAAGGTTAATCAGCATAAAGTTGATAACATCTGGTCAACCGATCCTGACGGCGTTTCCGGCGCTAATCTTGATAAATACACTTACTGTAAAAAATGGTATCCTGCCACCCAATATGCTATGTATGATGACCAGGAAAATATCGATGGTTGGCAAAGCGCTGGCAATATAGGCAACTATTCCACTGAAACTAATACTTACCATTGTACAGAACTGGACGTAACTGCTGACTATGAAGCGCAAAAAAAATTATTCAAAAATAATCAAAACACAGCCATTAACGTTGACGGGGAACAATTAGATATCAAAATTACGGTTTCTTCCAACTGGAGCGATTATACCACTTGCGGCGACGAAAGAATCAGATTTTGGGTCAATAACAGCTATGCCACCAGATATATGTGCCTTAATGAATCGGATACCATAACCATTGATAATGAAAGAATCAAAGTAACTTTAAAAAACATCATTCACGGGTCCAGTAACGACTATGCGGTGGCGGAGGTGGTGAAGGAAAGCGCGCCAGTTACTAATTTACCCGATTTAGTGGTGGAAGATATTAAATATTATACTGACTTTAGCGGCAATACCGTTAATGGTCCTAATGAAAATGTTATCACTGCTGATGTCTGTAATCGCGGCGCCGCTGTTATGGGTAATTCTTTAGGCACCACCGATCCTGGCTATATTTGGAATTGGCATACTAAATTTACCATTTTAGAAAAAAGCATTGATGTGATTGTTGATGGCCAAATTCTTCAAGTAAATGAATGCACTGATTTAACTCTAGGTATTCATGATGACGAGGCCTTGGAAGATTTTTCTAATATTACTGAATCCGGATATTATAATGTTCAGGTTGAAACAGACATCAGCGCGCTTAATGTGGTTGCTGAATCCAATGAAAATAACAATACTTTGACCAAGCAAGTTTATATTGATTTAGAAGCAACGCCCGAAGCAACACCTATTGAAATCAATATAAATGAAGACACCTCTTCCAATACTAATACTACCGATCAAACCGCCTCTGACGATTCTGCTGATAGTAGCCAAGATAGTCTTCGGGATCACATTCACCAACTCAGAGGCACGCCCCAGGCTCAAAAACTCATCCAAAGACTAAAGGGCAGAATACTGTTGCAGGTAGAAAGCGCGGGCGAGGCCTATTATGTGGCGCCTGATTCCGATGAACTTTATTATCTAAAAGACGGGCCTGCCGCTTATAGCATTATGGAAGATACCGGCCTAGGCATTTCGGAAAGCGACTTTACTATCTTGATGAGCAATACTGCCGCCGGACAGGACCTGCGCGACATAACAAAAGGCAAAATCCTTTTACGGGTTCAGGCCAGGGGCGAGGCATATTATGTCAATCCCGAAACTTCGGATGTTGCTTATATGGCCGACGGCGACGATGCCTATAACATTATGAGAAACCAAAGCTTGGGCATATCCAATAATGACTTGGGAGATATGATTGAATTAAGTGATTAATTTCCCGAAATTAAATAGTTGATTTATAAATCAGCCCTGAATTAGAAATTCGGGGTTGATTTTTTTATTAAAGTGTGCTATAATGATATTAGAGATAAAAAATTATCTCTAAAAATCAAAAAACCAAAATCAAAATAAAAAACAACCGCATACTTTTTATTGATGAAATACTTTGATTTTGGTTCAAGGTATTTTTTTATAGGAAATCAGGCCTCCTATAAGAAATCAAACTTGTATGAAAAATAGAAAAGAAAAACTTAATACTATTCTTTATATAACGGTCTGCTTTATTTTAGTTGTTGCCACCGCTAAAATTATGGCTTTGGCCAGAGACAATTTTGAAGAAAATCAAAGAGTTATTGCCGAAACCCTGCCGTCTTTGCCTTCAGATATTCAACAAAATCAAATTAGATATCTAATTGAAGAGGGTTATTTAACCGAACCGGAATTAATTGTTAAAACCTCCGCACCATAACCTTTTGTTCTTTTTAAAACTTAAGAGTAGCTCGTTGATATAATAAAAAGGGACTAATAAACGATCGGCTATCCAAATAAGCTAAGCTCAAAATTGTAAAATAGAAATTAGCTTAAAGCAGATCGTAAAAAAATATAGCAATCAGAGCTGACTCAAAAATTAAAACAAAAACAAAAACCTTCGCTTTACGCGGGGTTTTTGTTATATCACTATTTATTGTTCATTGATCACTGTTCATTGATCATTGATAATCACCAAAAATTCTTAACTATAATAAAAGAAATAACAGCAAGCAAAGTCCAATAGCCCCAAAGCTCCCAGCTGTTAAAAAATTTTACATGCCACCAGTCAAAAAAACCCTTGAGTCTTTGTTGGGATAATGGCCACCACAGTTTTAAACCAAGTTTAACTTTATGGGAGGGCAAATCTAAAAGCAAATGCATAAACCACATCATGCTAAAAACCAATGACCAATTAAAAATGATTGAGATAATAAAAAAGATTAAAGGAGTAAATATGCTGTGCAACAAGCTATAAGTCAGAGAAAAAGGATTTTTAATTTCCCTAGACAGCTTGCTATATTCATCAATAGAAAAATGGCTGTCGCCGTTATGTTTTTTTAAAGAAAAATAATTAAGCCATTCGGTGCAGTCAGGTAAAATGGAAAATAAAACCACTAAAATTTTCTGGCGCAAATCCAAAGACGGCCACAAGCTGGCCGTTATAACTCCTGTGAATAAATGAGTTCCTAAATCCATAAATCTATTATACTACAAACATTGAATCACCAAAAGAATAAAACCTGTATTTTTTTCTAACGGCTGATTGATAGGCCTTAAAAACAAATTGGTGCCCAGCAAATGCAGACTTGTCCGCCGGAGCTTTCTTGTCCGCTGTAGCGTTTGCGGAGGCGGAAGCGAAGGCGGAAACCAACATTAATAAGGTTGATTTGGGTAAATGAAAATTGGTGATTAGGGTATCAACAAATTTAAATTGATAACCAGGGTAAATAAAAATATTAACCCATTTTTTTTGTGCCTTGAGTTTGTAATTTGATTTTTGTGATTTGTTTGTTTCTTGCCTGTCCGCCGGCCTGTCCGCCGTAGCTTTAGCGGAGGAGGAAGCTTCAGCGAAGGCGGATTGTTTGTTTCTTGTATCTTGAAATTCCTGTGAAAATGCTTCCAGCACTCGAACAGTAGTTGTGCCAACGGCGATAATCCTCCTCCCCTCCTTCTTCGCCTGATTCAACCTTATAGCTGTCTGGCTATCAATAACGGCAAATTCTGAATGCATCGTATGATTTTTAATGTTACTGACTTTGACCGGCTCAAAAGTGCCAAAACCCACATGCAAAGTAATGTATTCAAACTGCACCCCTTGTTTTTTTAATTTATTGATTAAGGGCTTGGTGAAATGAAACCCGGCCGTCGGCGCCGCCACTGATCCTCGGTATTTGGCATAAACCGTTTGATAATCATTCTTTAGTTTTTGAAATTTAAAATTTTGAATTTGTGATTTGTTTGTTTCTTGCCGATAGGCCCTTGAGCCTGTCGAAGGGTTGGTTGCCGTGCCTGCCGGCAGGCAGGTATCTTGTATCTTAATATACGGCGGCGTCGGCACCTGGCCCAGCTTATCAATTGATTTCTCTAGAACATTGCCTGATTTATTAAATCTGACCAACCAAACCGCTTCATCAATCTGTTTAACGATTTCACATTTTAATCCTCTGCCAAATTCAATTATTTGACCAATTTTCTTTCTACGATTACCAATAAGCGCTTCCCAAAACTCTTCTTTTTTGATTTTTAATTTTGGTTCTTGTTTGGTTCTTTTGATTTTTGATTTGGTTATTTTTAAAAGAAACACTTCCACCTTTCCACCGGTATTTTTTCTTCGACCAATGAGTCTTGCCGGAAATACCTTTGTATTATTCAAAACCAAAATATCGCCTTTCGTAAGATAGCCGGCGATATCATAAAAATGCTTATGCTCAATTTTTTTAAGTTTCCGATTCAAAACCATCAGCCGTGAACTATCTCTAGGGCTGATGGGTTTTTGAGCAATAAGTTGTTTTGGTAATTGATAATCAAAGTCAGAGAGTTTCATAAGTTATTTGAACATTAGAACATGGGAGCATGAGAACACAACTTCCATGCTCTAATGCTCTCATGCTCCCATGCTCCCATGCTCTAATGCTCTAATGCTATACTCACACCCGCAATATGCTTGGCGATAGAAATTTTGTTCTTGGGAGAGTTCACGGGCATGCTTATAGCCATCCTGTTTTTTCCAGTCCTTAGCCATAAATTCCAGTTGATATTTTTGAGCTAACTTTTGACCGATCGGATTAATATTTTCCGCTTTTTTATGTGGGCTAATGGTTAAAGTAGCGGCAAAAACTTCAAAGCCCTTTTCTTTAGCCAGCTTAGCAGTTTCCGCAAGACGCAACCTATAACATATAATACAACGCTCGCCGCCTTCTATTTCATTCTCTAATCCTTTGACTGACTCTAACCATTTATGATGATCATATTCTCCTTCTATTAAATCAAAGTTTGCTTTTTTTGACCAGCGCTTAACTTCTTCAAATCGACGTTCATACTCTTCTTTTGGATAAATATTAGGATTATAAAAAAATAGAGTGACTTGATGATTATTTGATAATTCTTGAGCTACATGAATGGCGCAAGGCCCGCAACAGGTGTGTAATAAAAATTTTTTCATATACTATTTGACAGAACAGATTAATATCTTTAGGATAATAATAAAGTTGAATGTACCTTACAATAAGGGGGATGAAAATGAAATGGCTAATCTGGATATATATAATCGTTCTAGCCGGATATCTAATAAAAATGCGCTGTAGAAAAAAGGACAATCAACATCTGCCCAGATTTTCTGCTGAATGGTTTAAACAAAACCGCCAACGAATTATCAATGTTCTTTTTTGGCCGATATACGTTGGTTATGTAATTATCCTGATCTTACGCGCCCTGTATTTAATTTGGCGAGGTAGAAAAAATCAGCAAAAATCATCAATAATTAAATCTCCTAAACCATAGGGGATTTTTATTACAACAATTTTGATTGCAGCTCGCTCGGAACATCCAAGCCCAAATGACGGTAGCCAAGTTCTGATACTACTCTGCCTCTGGGCGTTCTGATTAAAAAGCCCAATTGCATTAAATATGGCTCATAGATTTCTTCTATGGTTCCTTCTTCTTCCTGAACCGCCGCGGCAATAGAACCGACTCCCACCGGACCGCCTTTAAATTTTTCGATGATAGCTTCCAGAATTTTCCTGTCCAAAGCATCCAGGCCCCTAATATCGACATCCATTAATTCCAGGGCTTCCTGGGCCAGTTTTGAATTTATTATGCCGTCGCCTTTAACCTGGACATAGTCCCTGACCCGTTTTAAAAAACGGTTGGCGATCCGGGGCGTAAGCCGGGAGCGCTGGGCAATCATCTGGGCCGCTTCTTCTATTAAATCGATGGCTAGGATTCTTGAACTGCGGTTTAAAATCTGTTTTATTTCATTTTGATTATAATAATCCAAACGGTAAATTGAGCCGAATCTGTCGCGTAATGGCGAGGAAAGAAGATTAAACCGCGTGGTAGCGCCGATAATGGTGAATTTGGGCAAATCTAACCTTAAAGTCCTGGCCGACGGCCCTTTACCGATTATCACATCTAAAGCATAATCTTCCATGGCCGGATATAGTATTTCTTCTATCACTCTATTTAAGCGGTGAATTTCATCAATAAATAAAATACCGCCATCTTCCATATTAGTGAGAATCGCGGCTAAATCGCCGGCTCGCTCTATGGCCGGCCCGGAAGTAACCCTGATGTTGGCGCCCATCTCTCTGGCAATGATATGAGCCAAAGTGGTTTTGCCTAAGCCCGGAGGTCCATATAACAAAACATGTTCAATTGGTTCATGGCGCTGTTTGGCCGCTTTCATAAAAATTTCCAAATTATCCTTGATTTTCTGCTGACCAAAATATTCCTTAAGTTGCGTTGGCCTTAAGGTTAAATCCCATGTTTTGTCATCGGGCTTTTCTTTGGCAGTTATGATTCGTTCGTCTGGCATATCAAAAGATTAGCATTTTTGGGGTGGATTGACAAGATTTTAACTATTTGCTAATATAATAAACTTCTGTATAATAAAAGTGGTACATTCTAAAAGTGGAGGATATCATGGATAATATCATTATATACCTTGCAGTAGGATTGGCTTTTATTATTATCATCTTTCTCAAAAGTATTATCAGAATCATCAAACGACTGCCGATTTACCTAAATGCTGCTAAACAAGCGATCAGATTAGAACTGTTTTAGGGATCTCACCCATATCAAAAAAACGACCGTCTGCACAGCGGTCGTTCTTTTATTCACCAATCGATGTAGTTTGGGGCACACATACAGGTCGGGTGGCGCCACCCGACCTTCTATGATCATCTTTTATTCTTTGATTTTTTAACTCTTGAATAACGAATCAGGCCCGAACAAGGAATTACTTCAACTCCCCGCTTAACCAGTTCATCCAAAAACATATTCATGCCAATAGAATCGGAAGCCATGTGACCGGCGATAACGATATTCAAGTAAGCTTTTTCTGCCTCTTCCCGGTGCTCCTCTTTCATATGCATGGCCACCACAGTGCCGATGCCGGCATTAGCCATATGCTGATAAATGTCTTTATGACCGGCAGTGCCACCGGTTATTTCAGTCACAGCGATTTTGCCCAAATACCTGTCGGGCTTGCCGGTAAATAGTCTGGGGCCGGCTTTTTGCTTTATAGCTTCTTGATATTCCGGAATGGTTTTTAACAGCTTTAAAAGATCATCAACATATACCAGTTTCTTTTTATTCTTATTAATTTCTTTACTTAAGTAATTGGCTACGGAATTATCTGCCGGCGTATGAACGCACATCATCTCAATCCCAAGCAGCTTAGCGGCATCAATGGCTTTATAGTGGTTCACAGGCGAAACGCTTCGGGAAACTTCGTTCATTCTAATTTGAGTCAAGCTTTCGGCAATGTTAATGGGCACGCCGTATTTGGCTAAAACCTCCACTTGCAGATGCATGACTTCGTCCAAACCGGCCAAAGCCGGGCCCAAAGGATGGTGCGAAATTACCAGATCAATTGGCTTGGTTTTAGAGAGTTCATTAGCCAGCATTACTTCGCCAGTTTCCATATCAATGCCGGCCAGCGCTCTTTTAACCTGTTTATTAGGGTCGCCAAAATAACGGGTGTCGGAAAAGGGATTGCTTAACCTTTCTTCATCAAACTCTTTTTTTTGTTCCTCTGACAGTTTTTGATACTTGGCTTTGACTCTGGCCAGCTTGTCTTTAACAATCTTTGAACCTCTAAGATCGTTTTTAATGCCCAATTCGATAGCTAGGTTGTAGATTTGTTTAATGGTCATCATATAATTTTTTTGATTAATTGTTGATTATAAAAAACTACCATATTTATTGAATCTTGACAAGAATCCATCATATTATACTATTAATAATAGCTAACCTTATGGCTCTTTTCCAAATCAAAAAAGGGGGATCAGTTATGAACGATTCGACTATCATTACTATCATTACCCTCGAAAAACCTCTGCTTGACCCGCCAACAGGCCTTTTAAAAGACAAGGTCATCACCTTTTATTTAATTGATGGCTGTCTTACTCTTGGCGGATGTCCTCTAATCAGGGGTGAGATAAGCTGGGCAGAAATAGGACTCTCTGCCAATAACTTTGTCATTATTGAAAAAATTGAGCGTCCTCCGATTGGCTCAAAAACATATCTCATAATTGAGGATGGTCAAGAACGGTTTATTTTAGGGCCGGTGACAATTAAAAAAATTAAGAGGGTAAGGAGTATGGAAACTTTGCTCAAACTGTCTGAAGCGCCAATTTAAAACGAGACTCTGTAGAGCCTCGTTTTTTTATATCAAAATCGTATAAAAGGTCGGGTCGCGCGACCCGACCTGCATGCGCCGCCCGACTTCCCAAGAAATTTAAACAAACGTAACTGAAGCAACCCTGTCGCCCGCTTCCTTAAATCTCATTAACCTAACCCCTTGGGTAGCCCGGCCGATGACGCTGACTGTTTTTAAAGGTAAGCGAATAACCTGGCCTTTGTCGGAAATAATAACTAAGTCTTCTTCGGTCAGTTTGGCGTTAACAATAAAGGATGATTCAATCTTGCCGGTTTTAGGAGTAATGGTGGCTGTTTTAATGCCGGTGCCGCCCCGGCCCTGAACCTTATATTCCTTAAGGGCAGTGCGCTTGCCAAAACCATTGGTCATAACCACTAACAGCTGTTCATTAGGACCGGCTTGGCCCTGGTCTAAAATATCCATGCCCACTACCTCGTCCTCTTTCTTTTTGAATTTAATGCCCCTGACGCCGGCCGCGCCCCGGCCCATAGAGCGGACATCCTTTTCCCTAAACCTGATGGCCTGGCCTTCGGCCGTAATTAAAATAACATTATCTTTGCCGGTGGAGGGCTTAACCCATTCCAGAACATCGCCTTCTTTAAGCTTAATGGCAATTAAGCCGGAGCGTCTGACGTTTGTTAACTTTTCTATTTCCACTTTCTTAATTAAGCCCTGTTTAGTAACCATCACTAAATATTTAAAAGTTGAAAGGTCTTCGGTGGAAAGAATGGCCGAAACTTTTTCTTCCGGCGCCAGCTGTAAAAAATTGACAATGGCCTGGCCCTTGGCTGTTCTGGTGGTTTGCGGCACTTCGTAAGCTTTAAGCTGAAACAAACGGCCCCGGGTGGTAAAAAACATCAGATCGGCATGGGTCATGGTGGTAAACAAAAATTCCACAATGTCTTCTTCTCTGGTGGCTAAGCCGATTACGCCCTTGCCGCCCCGGCTCTGAACCTTAAAGGTATCCGGCGGCAGGCGTTTAATGTAGCCGTCCTTAGTCACCATCACCACTGTCGGCTCATTGGCGATTAAATCTTCGGTGGTAAACTGGCCCACCGCCGATTTAACCACTTTGGTTTTGCGTTCATCGCCGTACTTTTCTTTAAGCTTTAATAATTCATCCTTAATAATTTGCAGAATCTTTTTAGGGCTTTTTAATATTTCGGTCAAATCTTTGATTAATTTTTTCTTTTCTTTTAACTCTTCCTCTACCCTTAACCTTTCTAAATTAGCCAGCTGCTGCAGCTTCATTTCTAAAATAGCCACGGCCTGGCGTTCGGTTAGTTTGAACTTTTTAATTAAGTTGATTTTAGCGTCTTCTTTATCTTTTGACTTTTTGATGGTAGCAATAATTCTGTCGATATCTTCCAGAGCCATAACCAAACCCTCTAAAATATGGGCCCGGTCTTTGGCTTTATCCAAATCGTATTGGGTGCGGCGGGTGATAATCTGCTGGCGGTGCTTAATATATTCTTCTAAGATCTTTTTTAAAGTTAAAACCTTGGGTTGAATTCCGTCTACCAGCGCCAATAAATTAACATGAAAAGTATCCTGAAGCTGGGTATGCTTATATAAAGCATTCAAAACCTTTTTAGGATAAGCGTCTCTTTTCAGCTCAATCATAATCCTCACGCCTTCTTTATCCGATTCATCGCGCAGATCTTTAATGCCCTCGATTCTTTTATCTTTAACCAGCTCGGCAATCTTCTCCAGCAGCGTGGCCTTATTAACCTGGTAGGGAATCTCGGAAACTATAATATTAAAAGAGCCGCCCTTGCCCTCAACAATTTCGGTAACGGCCCGCATCACCACAGCGCCTTTGCCGGTAGCATAGGCGGCTCTGATTTCGTTGATATCATAAATAATTCCGCCGGTGGGAAAATCCGGCCCTTTAATAAACTCCATTAAATCTTCGGCAGTGGCTTCGGGATAATCGAGCAAATGAACAACGCCGTCAATTAACTCGCTTAAATTATGCGGCGGTATATTAGTGGCCATGCCCACCGCAATGCCCACCGAACCATTTAATAACAGGTTGGGCAGCTTGGCCGGCAAAACCACGGGCTCATTATGAGAACCGTCATAATTGGGAATAAAATTAACAGTGTTTTTATCCAAATCAAATAATAGCTCTTCTGCCAGCGGCATCAGCTTGGCTTCGGTATAGCGCATAGCCGCCGCCGCATCGCCGTCCATAGAGCCAAAATTGCCCTGGCCGTTGATTAAGGGGTAGCGCATGGCAAAATTCTGGGCCATGCGGACTAATGAATCGTAAACAGCCGTATCGCCATGAGGGTGGTACTTGCCCAAAACCTCGCCAACGACCGTAGCTGATTTTCTGAACTTAGCGCTGGCCCGAAGGCCGACATTCCACATGGCATAAAGTATCCGGCGATGAACCGGCTTTAAGCCGTCGCGCACATCCGGCAGGGCCCGGGCCACAATCACGCTCATGGCATAATCCAAATAAGAGCTTTGCATTTCTTGAACAATCGGCTGGTTTTCTAACATGCCGACATTATTCTCCGCTGTAACAGACTGGACGGCCAGCCCTTCTTTTTTCTTTTTAGAATTATCTTCAGCGGCTGTTTTTCGGCCGGATTTAAGCTTAGCAGAGCCGGCTTTAGCCCCAATTCCCGACGGGGATGATTTTTTGATTGATTTTTTAGGCATAGCTTAAACCTACAAAATATTAGGTTAAAAAAATAAATAACGGAAAGATAATTATCCTCCTGTCAGAGCTAATCTTTTAAAAATCTTTAGCTGAAAACTAAAGTTAGAACAGCTACTAACACAGCAAAACTGGAGATGCTAAGAGCAACAATAATTAAAAATGGCAGGTGTTTAAATTCCATAGGAACAATTTAAGTATAAAATTAATAAATTTTTATCGTTTTTTTGAAATCAGCCGCTGTCTGTTGAAACTGCTGATAATCGCCTGTGATATCTATGGACAGTTCCAGCATCCGCTTCTCTAAGGGTATAAAAATAAATTCAGAATAACTGATAGAAGAATTCGGATTATCTTCAATAATTTTCTTTAATCCCTCTAGATTATCAATTATTTCCGTAGTGGATGTAACGGGAGACGAATTTAATTCGGAGGGAAAATCAGCAGTCCACCATTCTTCTGGATTTAATTCCAAAGGATTGTCCAAAAAATTTATTTTAATTTCTGCTCTGGCTGACGGCAGTAAACTTAAACTGTCATCAAAACTGCTGATTATAAACTGATCATTTTCCTCGTGCCAGCGCCAGCCCGGCGGTAGTTTAAAAGAAAAATCTTGATTTGTCCACTCCGGCCAGTCAGCTACCCTTTTCTGCCAAGCAGTTATTTCTACCTGGCCTAATAATTGATTAACCAATACCGGAGAAACTGGAGTCGCCTTTAAGCCTGTTATATCTTGGGCCAGCTGATTAATAACTGCCTTCCCCTGGCTCATAGAGCTGGTTAACTCGTTGACAATTGCGCCTAAACTTTTATGGTTATCTTTAACCTCTAAAAAACGAAACTCTTTTTTCCAAAAAAAACTCCATAACACTAAAACCGAAAGGGTTAGAATGCCTGCATAAAACCAAACGGCTCTGGGTATTTTCTCCGGCCCTGTGGACATGGCTTCAAGACGGTTCAATGATAATAATTTTAGTTTCTTCTTGCGGCAAATCCTTTTTGTTAATTTTAAGCTTATCAACCTTTTCCCATTTAGCGGCTATTTCCTTTTTAAACTTATCTAAGCCATCCAACTTTAGCTTAAGTTTAGGCAATTCGTAGTACATAGGTATAACTATCCGCGGCTCTAATTCGTTAACTGCTTCGGCGGCCTGTTTAGCAGTCAAAGAATCGCCGCCGCCCACCGGAACCATTAAAATATCCACTTCTTCCAACATTTTTTTCTGTTCCTCGGACATCTTAAACTGTTTAGTTTGGCCCAAATGGAGCAAGCTGATTCCTTCCTGTTTGATTAAAAACATAGTGCCGTTATCTTGATCGCCCGAAGCAGGAATGCCGTAAATAAAAATATCTTTAACTTCGTATTCGCCCGGTCCAGTCACTGCGAAAGCGTCATCGCGGACGGGTTTATTGCTCCGGCTTTCAAGAACAATATCGTTCTGCATCCTCGGCAGTTCTAAACCGGCTGTTTTATCGAAACGATCGATAAGTATCGAAGTGCCGCTGTTCTGAATTCTAAAACAGGTTAAACCAAAATAGGTTATTATCATAATTTAGACTAATTTATACCAATAAAAAAACGAGTTTCCCAAACCTTAATTTAGCATAAAAGCTTAAAGTTGTAAACCAATTTGACTAAATTAACAAACAATCTTAATCAATTACCATATCATCGGGTTCTTCTGTTTTTGGAGATTGATTATTGTTTTGACTTTGATTATTAGCAGCTGGTTCGCTCTCGGCTTTTTTTATATTAGTTTGAGGAACAACAAAAGGAGTTTGGTCGAATTGAGCGCCTTTTTTAAAAGAAGGGGGTTCCTCGGTTATTTTGGAGGCAGATTTGGCTTTAGCTTCTTTTTTTGTCTGGGCGCTGGCTAGGGCAACGGCTTGGCCTGTTTTATTTTTTCCTTGGGCTTGTTTTTGAGTAATAGCTTTTTCTGCCTCTCTTTCTTTGTATATCTCATCGGCTCGTTCACGCAAGTGCGCTCCGACAATTCTTCTTTGTTTATTTTTCTCTCTTTCAATATAATCAGTAACAGCCGTGCTGCCCTTAGCAATAACTTCTCCTTCCCTTAATTTTTGAAAAACTTTTTTTAAGGAAGCCTGTTCCATTTTCTTTGTACCGCTAACAATACTCTTAGCATCCCGCTCGCCATAGCCAGCATCGCGAAGGGCTTTAAAAGCTTTATTTTTGTTTCTTGTGAGCGACAAGCCCTTAACGCCGCTGGCTTTAGCCACATCGGTAAAAGTAAGCTTGCCTATTTTGGGTTTAAAATGTCTTTTATATGCCATATAGTAATTATAGCAAATCGGCGGCCGCTTGACTAAAAATTTAAAATAAATTATAATTGTCGCGACCCTCTTAAGCCAGCCTCCTCTTGGGGTCGGGGAGGACTTTCTTAAAACCGGGCCAAGCTCGGTGGAAGGTTAAAGAAATTTTTTTATTTTTCTTTAATTTTTATGACTTTAACTAAAAAAGCTAAAACAGACCAAGTTCAAAAAAGTGATGCGGCTATGGAGCATCTTCTATTGCAGGGGGAAGCCAAGCCCATTCCTAAAATCGGAGAACTGATTGAAGGAATGATTATTAATATTTCTAAAAACGAAATTCAATTAGATATCGACGGTTTAACTACCGGAGTAGTAAGGGGCAAGGAGATTTATGATGAATCCGGCGAATATTCGAATATTAAAACTGGCGATAAAGTTACTGCGACCGTTGTAGAACTGGAAAACGAACAAGGCCAAATGGAATTATCCTTCCGCTATGCCGGCCATCAAAAAGCCTGGCAAAGATTAGAAGATCTGGAAAAAAGCGGCGAAATAGTCGAAGCCAAAGTGATTGATGCCAATAAAGGCGGCTTGATGTTAAAAGTCGGCAATGTGATCGGCTTTATGCCGGTTTCCCAGCTGACTACCGAACATTATCCCCGGGTTGAGGGCGGAGATAAAAGCCGCATCCTGCAGGCTTTAAAAAAATTTGTTAATAAAAACTTCAGAGTCAAGGTGATTGATGTTCATGAAACGGAAGAAAAATTAATTGTTTCCGAAAAATCCGCTTGGGAAGAAAAGCAAAGCAAAGCCCTATCCAACTTTAAAGTCGGCGATATTATTGAAGGAGAAGTTACCGGCGTGGTGGATTTTGGCGCCTTTGTGGAATTTGGCGACAATTTAGAAGGCCTGGTTCATATTTCTGAACTGGCCTGGCAAAGAATTGATAGCCCTAGGCAAATTATTAAGGTTGGTGATAAAATTAAAGCGGTCATTATTGCCATCGAGGACTCAAAAATTTCCCTCTCTCTAAAACAACTTGTTAATGATCCATGGAAAGAGGTGGGCAAAAAATATAAAGTCGGCCAAAGAATCAAAGGCAAAGTATTAAAGATTAACCCCTTTGGCGCTTTTGTGGAATTAGATAAAGATATTCATGGCTTGCTTCATATCTCCGAAATAGCTAATAAACAAATTAATGAACCGGCCGAAGCGGTAAAAGAAGGGCAGGAATACGAATTCACTATTATCTCTCTTGAGCCGCAAGATCACCGTTTAGGCCTTTCGTTAAAAAAATAAAAGAGCAAAAGAAAGAGTCTGCTCCTGCCCCGGACAAAACAGAAGATGAAGAAGAAGCAACAGCCGGCGAAAAAGCTTAAATCTGCTAATTGTTAAGGTACTAAAAAACGAGGTTAGTTGCCTCGTTTTTTGGTTAGCTAGCTTTATCCAGCAAAAGCTGAATTTTAATTAAGCGCGGCTAACATTGACGGCGTTTAATCCCTTAGGGGAATCTTCGGTTTCAAAAGTGACAGAATCACCTTCCTGCAGTTCGCTAAATTGAACTCCAACCAAAGAATTACTGTGGAAGAAAATGCCTTTTTCCTGACCTTCAACGGAAATGAATCCGAAACCCTTGTCAGTCAATTTGTCTATTTTTCCATTCATAGATTTAAAATGTTATTGATAAAACTTGTAAATTTTATAAAATTTTTAAATTCGACTGTTTTTTTAAAAATATTATTTTACCAAACGAGTATAGCATATTACTATTAGCGTGTCAAGCCCTTGCGGGGCAATGGTCAATAACTCGGCAACACTCAATTCACTTTCTTACTCAACTTCCTAATTTTCTAATGCTCCTAATTAAAAAGGCAAAAGATGGCCATTAAAAAATTATCAGTAATTCGTGCGGTATTCGGGATGTAGATTAGCGAATTATTAGCGATATATTCGTGTTAATTCTCCTGCATAATTCTAAACTGCAAGGCTTCGGCTAAATGTTCAATTTTGATTTCTTTGCTTTCAGTGAGATCAGCAACGGTTCTGGCAACTTTAATAACCCGGTGATAGCCTCTGGCCGAAAGGTGGAATTTAAACATGGCTTCTTTGAGAAGTTGTTTGCTTTGATTGTCGAGCCGGCAGTATTCTTCGATATTTTGGCTAGAGATTTCGCTGTTAGTAAATATTTTTTGCTGGCTATCTTTAAATCTTGCCAACTGAATTTTTCTGGCCTTGTCTATTCTTTGTAGAATATTTTCAATTTCCGCTGCAGCCGCTTCTGACTGCAAGTCGATAAATTTAACGCGCGGCACTTCTATCTGCAAATCAAATCTGTCTAAAAGGGGCCCTGAAACCCTTTTTTGATATCTTAAAATTTGGCCGGGCGAACACTTGCAGTCTTTTTCGGCATCGGTCAAAAAACCGCAAGGGCAGGTATTAGCGGCGGCGACTAGCGTAAAGCAAGCCGGGAACTGCAGGGTTTGCGAAGCTCTGGAAACAGTTATGACCCCGTCTTCCAGCGGCTGCCTTAAATTTTCTAAAACAATTCTGGGAAACTCGGGCAGTTCATCAAGAAACAGCACGCCTCGATGAGCCAGGGTGATTTCGCCGGGCTTAGGAAAACTGCCGCCGCCGACCATGGCAATGCCGGAGGCAGTGTGGTGAGGACTGCGGAAAGGCCTGTTGGTTATTAATGGTTCGTTATGAGAAAGGAGTCCGGACACGCTGTAAATTTTTGTTACTTCCAGGGCCTCGTCGATGGTTAAAGGCGGCAGCAGTTCGGGCATGGCTTTAGCCAATAAGGTTTTGCCGCTGCCTGGCGGGCCGACCATCAGTAAATTATGATTGCCGGCCGTGGCAATTTCCAAAGCGCGTTTGGCCTGCTGTTGCCCTTTGATTTTAGCAAACAGTAAAACCGGCCGGCTGCCTGAAATTTTTTTAAAATCAGAGGGCGGCAGTTTTTTAATTATTGATTTGCCCTTAAGATGTTTAACCAGTTCAGCCAAATTCTTGACTGGATAAATCTCCAGTCCGGAGATTAAATTGGCTTCATCGGCATTTTGCTGAGGCAGGTATAATCGCTTGATTTCCAATTTTTTAAGCAGCGTGGCCATAGACAGAACGCCGGTAACGGGCCGGAGCGTTCCGTCCAGCGCCAGTTCGCCGACAAAAACCGCTTTTTGATCATCAGCAAAAAGTTCCAGATATCTTTTGGTAATTAAAACAGAAACGGCAATGGGCAAATCAAAAGCCGGGCCGACTTTTTTTAAATCGGCCGGCGCCAGATTGACAATGATTTTCCTCCGCGGAAAAGCAATGTCGCAGTTTTTAATAGCGCTGCGGACCCGCTCCCTGGCTTCTTGGACAGCGGTGTCGGGCAGTCCCACAATAATAAATTTGGCGGCTTCGCCGATCAAGTCGGCTTCAACTTCTATCAGCTGGCTGTCAAGGCCGAAGGTTGTGGCAGAGAATATTTTTGAAGGCATAAGTTTATTGTTAATAATTAAGATATAAGAAACAAGATACAACCCACAAGATACAAACAAATCGTTCGACTGAGTCGCTCACGACGAAGTCTCAAATTACAATTTACAAATCTCAAACGTTTGAATTTTGAAATTTGATTATTGTATCTTGTTTGTTACTTGTTAGTTGTTTCTTGTATCTTGTGTCTTGTATCTTGATAAATAAAAAGAGCCATTCGAGAAAATCTCGAAAATGACCCTTATACCAACACTTTAAACTATTATTATGTTTTTGACAAGAGCTTGGATGGACAAAATCAGAATATAGGGTAAAATAGGGTAACTTAATTAATAAACTACTTCGTAGCAAGCTAACAAGGTATTAATAGAATATCTTAACGAAGCAGAGCTTTGAAGTATTAAACTCGTCCGCCTTTGGCGGAAATAACTAAAATAATCTATGAAAAAATCGATCATCATCTTTTTTATTATGACCCTGTTTTTGTGGCCTAAATTGCTATGGGCTATAGAGTTTGCTCCTAAAGAAATTGCCAGTGTTTTGCAGATTACTTCTTCTCTGCCCAAAGAAGCTATTGATTTAGAAATCATATCGCTGGCCGGCTGGTTTACTGATGACGAATTAACTGATTATCGCCATCAGCTGGAAGACCAGCTGCAAATAGGCAGCGGTTTAATGGTTACTTATTCGGGCTGCGCTTTAACTAATAAACACGTTGTTTACAGCGAGACCGCAGAAACCGCCCACCAGGATATTCATTTATGGTCTACGGACAATCTGCATCAGGCGCCCCAAGATTTAGGCCCGGCCACTGTGGTAATGTCAGCTAATTTTGTGGACTTGGCTTTAGTTTGCCTGGAAAATCCCCAAGGTAAGTTCTATCCTCATTTTAGTTTGAATTCCGCTGATTATCAAAATTTCAAATTAACTTTAGGTGAAGAAATCTTTAATTTGGGCTACCCTGCCTCCGGAGAGCAGGAATCGTTAACCTTGACTGCCGGCTTAGTGGCCGGCGTATGGGACGATGATTACTTAAAGGGCGACTTAACTGTTACGGGTGGCGCTTCCGGCAGCCCTGTTTTTAATAAAAATAAACAGGTTGTTAGTTTAATTACCGGCAATGCCGGCGAACGGGGGTTATATGGCATATTTTTAAAACCCTCTTATGTTTACGGCTGGCGCGATCTTTACGCTGAAATCTATCGCGAGGTTATTACCGAGTCCGCCGGTTGTTTTGATGCCGAACAATTCGGCGTCTATAAAAAAGATGGCCAGGAATTTTATGATTTATCCTGCAGCATTAAACGTAATTTTGGCCTGGAAGATAAAATCGCCTTTGAGTATCAACAGTATTGCGGCGCTGATTTAGATGTTGATGACTTAATAAAAGTGGCCGGCTATATTAGCAGTAATAAAACGACCATTAATCACTGGGTTGGCTATTTAGAGCAGTCTTGTTTAGCGGACGCTTCCCCGATAACTGTTTTTGAAGCTCCCGCAGAGTAATGTTTTAAATTGAAGATTAATAAAATAATTCCTATAACAATATAGCAGTCAGCCAAATTAAAGGCGGGCCAAAAGGATAAAGAAATAAAATCGACCACCGCCCCAAAACGAAAACGGTCGATTAGGTTGCTGGCTGAACCGATAATCACTAAGGCCAAGGGCAGGGAAAGAATCAATTTTTTTTGATAAAAAGAATTGATTAAAAAATAAATTAGGCCGGCTAAGATTATAACTGCTAAAAAAATATTTAAGATATTGGGCAAGGGTATGCTAAAAGCTATGCCAGGGTTGTAAAAAAGCTTTAAACCAATATAGTCATTTAAAAAAACACCCTCCTGGGGGATGTTTAAAGCTAAATATTTAGTTGTTCTGTCAATAATAAAAAGTAATAGGCCAAGCAATGCTAAAAACCTGATTTTTTTCATACCTTTTTCTTGCAAGTTTTGTTAGTGCATCTGGTGGCGGTGGGCATGGCCTGCAGTCGTTCTTGGCCGATCTGCCCATGGCATTTTTCACAGATGCCGTAAGTTCTCTCTTCAATTTTTTTCAAGGCCTTATTAATCATTTCTAAGGAGGTTTCTAAGGTCTCTTCGAGATGGAGATTGCCTTCAAAAGCAGCTACTTCAGCGGCGTTTTCATCCTCATCATCGCCAAATTGGGAAAAGTCCGAATTAAAATTTTCTATCTGCCTGGGGTCTTGGTTGGCAAATGATTTTAGTTGCTGAATAAGCTTTTCTTTCCTTTCATGGAGAACTCTTTTCTGCTCTTCTAAAAATTGTACTGGTAAATTAAGCATATTACTTAAGTGAATTTTGATAGTTAAAATTATAGTTTAACGGAAACAAAGTGTCAATCCTTCCTAACCGTATATAAAATTTTTTAGTAAATGAAAAGGGCGCCAGATGGCGCCCTTATATATAAACATAGTTAATATTTGGCTCACCTGGCGCCCAATGTTTAAAGTTCCACTTTTTATTCCTAAAAAAATTTAGAAGGTAAAAAGATTTTGGATCTTTAAACTGGACGCATTTCCGACTTTAGCGTTTTACATTGTCTACCGGGTTCGTGGCAAGTCCTCCATTTTTATATGAAAGATTGCCTTTTTCTGTTTTTATTTTTGTTTTTGTAAAAATGTTGGACTGGTCGGTCAGCCCTTTACGAATACGAACTAGTAGACAACAGAAAGATCCCCTAAAAGGGCTACTTGGGATAGCTTTTACTTTTAGAGGACTTTTTCTATTTAAAATGTGCTTTTTTATTTTTGTATTTCTAAATTCATTATAGCATAGATTCTAAAAAAAATCAACCCTGCTTTTTATGCTAACATTAGTATAAATTTGGCATCTTAGATAATGTGGTTTGAATTTTTGAACAATTAAATTATTCACATAATTAACAAGTTATCCACAATGTAGGGGCACAAAATTTTGTACCCTTACATTGTGGCTACACTAAAAGCGCTTTATTTGCTAAATTCACTACTGCATTGATGCGCATTATTATTGTAATTCAAGATATACTTTAATTTGCCCTAAATTATCCATAATAGCTGTAATTTCAGTAAAGTCTTTCAAAAAATCAGAAGATTTTAATTGAGACTGCAAGGGCTTAAAGCTAAAAATCACGGAAATATCCTCTTTTTGAAAATCGTGCCAAGACCCATCATTACTGAATATTTCCGTTAGGTTGTTGCCGATAATTAAGATATTATCTTTTTGGGCATAGCCAATGTTTTCTGAAGAATCACCAGAAAACTGCTTTATTTCCCAGTTGTCGATAGTTTGCTCTATGAATTTAACCGATTTAGGATTATTAATCAATTCAATGGCTTTAGAGCCGTCGGGCAGGGTAATTTCTTGAGTTTTTGGCTTAAATTGGCCAAAATATTGCCTTAAGTAATAATCAGCTAGATTAATATTTTCAGCAGAAGTAACAATTCTCCAATTCTGATCGTCTAAACCAATCAAAAAAGGATTTTGGATATTTTTTAACAGATTACTTAAGGAAATTTGATAGTTTAGCCAAAAATAAGAGTCAAAGTCTCTAAAAATATTTTGTAAATTATCGTTTTTTTCTAAATTTTCAGTTAAAATCTGTAAATCAGCCAAACCTATAACAGTGCGGCTGTCGGCCGGCAAATAAGTTAATAAATCCTTTATGTTCAAAACGGCTGATGTGTTTAAATAGTCAGGACTTTCCGGAGCTAGAAGAAGCTCTAGGGATTTAAAGCCGGAATTTAATTCCAATGAGTAATTTTTATCAGTCAAAGACAGTGGCCAAAAAATTTGCTGAAGGACAACCAAAGTTTGACTGGCATATTGCTGGATAAAAAAGCTATGCTGAACCTTAACTTTAAGCCAGGGGCTAATAGAAACGGAAAAATAAGGCAGAGTGGAAGCAGAAAGTTTTTGGCTGGCCATTTCCTTAAGTAAATCCCTATTATTGGAAATAATAAATATTTGTTTTTTAATAGTTTGAGTATAAAGCCCTGGAAAATTTAGCTCTGTAAGTTGCCGGCCCACTTTTTTATTGGGAATTTTGCCAACCAGGCCAAAATTTTCAGCCGAAGACGCAAAAAAGATTAAATGTTGGAATTTATTTAAAAATTCCTGGGATTCTGCCGGCAGAGCCAAAAGATTAGCTTTAATTTCTTTTTGGACTTCTTGGTAAATTCTATTTAAACTTTCGTTTTCTAAAAACTGTTTTTTTTGTAAGTCAGGGAAGATGAAACGGTCTGCCTTAAATTCAAAACTGATATCATACTTTTGCGGCAGAAGCTGATAAAGCTCATAACTGGGAGAAAGATAAGAGCGATAAATCAGATAACCGCTGATTAATAAGATAATCAACGTAAAAATCAAAATAATTTTAAAACCATGCTGCTGCCAAATGTTTTTTTTGCCGTTGACCATTAATTTGGGGTCAAAGATTTCTGCCATAGTATTAGTAGTATACAAAAGAAACGGCTAAATTCCAAGTATTGCCTCCAAATGTTAGCTGTACATTTACTTAATTTTTTTTAAAAAAAGTGCTATAATATGGCTGCAATCTTTAGCGCTTTTAGGCGGACTAACAATCCGCCTTTATCAATATTTAGCATACTAGCTTCCTAGGAATTATGTATCTCTCAAAACTCGAAATTCAGGGCTTTAAGTCTTTTGCCGAAAAGACGGTTTTAGAATTTAACCGGGAACTGACGGCTATTGTCGGGCCTAATGGTTCGGGCAAATCCAACGTAGCCGACAGCGTTAGGTGGGTTCTGGGCGAACAAAGCTTAAAACTGCTGCGCGGCAAAAAATCCGAAGATGTGATTTTTGCCGGCTCTAAAAGAAAATCCCGCCTTGGCTATGCGGAAGTCAGTTTATATTTAAATAATCAGGACGGCCGGGCGCCAATTGACTATCGCGAAATTGTCATCACCCGCAGAATTTACAGAAGCGGAGAAAGCGAATATTTAATCAACAAAAATAAAGTCAGGTTGACGGATATCCAGCTATTGTTAGCCAAATCCAACTTTGGCCAAAAAACCTATTCCATCATCGGCCAGGGCATGATCGATTCGATTTTAACGTCTTCGGCACAGGAACGCAAAGAATTCTTTGATGAAGCCACTGGCGTACGGCAGTATCAGATTAAACGGGATCAGGCGCTTAACAAGCTTGAACATAGCCAGGAAAATTTAGCGCAAAGCCATGGAGTACTTAACGAGATTGCTCCCCGTTTAAGGTCTTTAACGCGCCAGGTAAAAAAATTAGAGCGTAAAGAAGAAATCAGTAAAGCTTTAAACCAGCTGCAAACCCAATATTACAGCCGTCTTTTACATGACTTAAACAAAGAAGAAAGTAAATTAAATCAGCAGCAAAAAAATCTTGAGTCAGAAAAGAACAAGTTGGAGGTTGTAATTACCGAGGGCCAAAAAAAAATAGAGAATCTTCAGGTCCAAGACACAGAGGCAGGCGCTTTTCAAAAACTTCAAGATGAATATTCAAATCTTTCCCGGCAAAAAAACCAGCTGTTGCAGGAACTTACTTTAGTCAAAGGCAAGCTGGATTTAGAACTGGTTAAACTGGGCAAAACAAATTTGGTTTGGGCCCAGAAGAAAAAAGAGGAAATCGTTAATCAAAAATCCATTATTAGAAATCGAATTGCAGAAAATAACAGTTTAATTGAAAAAATAAAAAAACAGCTCGACCATAAAACTCAAGAACAGCAAAAGATATTGGCAGAGTATCAAAATTTACAAGATCAGCTGCTTAAAGCTCAAAAGTCTTTATCAGGCAACGACCAGTTTTCTTTAGTAAAAATTCAAAGCCATTTAACTTCGCTCTATCAAAAACAACAGGAATTTTTAGAGTTTTTAGGCAAAGTTAAAGATGCTAGCCAGCTTAATAAACTTAAAATCTGGGCCGAAGAAATTTCTAAAGAAATCAAATGGCTGCTTAACAAATTAGAGAGCCGCGGAGGCAATGAATCGGAGGATTTAATTAAAATTCAAGAAAAATTAAACTGGTTTTTAACCAGCAAAGACTCCTTAGTCAACGAGATTCAGGAATTAAAGATTAAGCTGGAGATCGGCAAACAAAAAAATCAGCAGCTTTTAGAGCAAGGGGAAAAGCTGGGCGAGGAAGAAAAGAAAATCGAACTGGAACTTGGTCCAATGGGCGATCAGGGCTCAAATAACCAGGATTTGCATCAACAAAAAGAGAAGCTGGAAACAGGGGTCAAAAAATTAGATGATGAATTAAAAGATTTACAAAAAGGGCTCGAGGATTTTTCTAAAGATCAGGAACACGAAAAAAAGCAGCTTTTTACTATGCAGCGTTCGATGAGAGATCTGCAGGTGGAGCTCAACGGCTTGAATAACGATCATAACGAAGTAAAAATCGCCTTAGCCAAAATTGAAACTAGAAAAGAAGATTTAGAAAAAGAAATTGCCGCGGAAATGTCTCGTGATTTTAATCCTCTTGAGGAAAAAATAGAAATCAATTTAGGCGAAACTTTTGCCGAAATCGGCCGGCTAAAAAATAATCTGGCTGTTATTGGCGGCATTGATGAAGAGGTGGTTAAAGAATATAACGAAGTCAAAGAACGCCACGACTTTTTAAACGAACAGATTACCGATTTAGAAAGCGCCATAATTTCCTGCCATAACATTATCGAAGAATTGGATGAAAAGATAAAAATTCAATTCGAAGAAGCTTTTGAAAAAATTAATAAGCAATTCGGCAATTATTTTAAAATATTATTTAACGGCGGCGCTGCCAAATTGCTTCTGCAGAAAAGAGAAATCAAAGAACAGTTAGAAGAGGCTCTGGTCTCCAATGGTCAAGAATCAGAAGAAGAGCCTCAAAACATTAAAGAAAAGGGGGGGGCCGCCAGAGGCAGAAAATACGAGATAGTCATAGAAATCCAAGCCAGTCCGCCGGGCAAGCGCCTTAAATCTTTAAATATGCTTTCGGGCGGTGAAAAGGCCTTAACCTCCATTGCTTTAATTTGCGCCATCATCGCCAACAACCCTTCGCCATTTGTGATCCTTGATGAAGTTGACGCGGCCCTTGACGAAGCCAACAGCGAGCGGTTTGTAAAAATTGTTGATGAACTTTCGGACAGCACCCAATTTATCTGCATTACTCATAATCGGATGACCATGCACCATGCTGCCATACTTTATGGCATAACTATGAGCAACGATGGAGTTTCCAAACTGCTTTCAATAAATCTTCAGGAAGCGGAGAAAGTAGCAGAGTAAATTAAAGGTTTGGAAGACTCATTATTTTTTTTAAATCCCTCAATCCTTAGCCCTTAGCCCTTAGCCCTCAGTTCTTAATTTTATACTTGACAAACCCTTTTTTTTGATTATAATTACCCTAATCACGAAATCATTGCTCTCAAGTAGTCTGATTGCTCTCAAAGGGTAGTTGGACTGCCTTAGTTAATAACTAAACAACAAACTATGTTAACAATTAGATTATCCAGAATCGGCAAACGCAAACAGCCGTCATATAGAATAGTTGTCCTGGAAAAGAAAAAGGATCCTTTCGGCGATTATTTGGAATTATTAGGCAATTATAATCCCCGAACCAAAGAGGTTAATCTTAAAGTTGAAAGAATTAAACACTGGCTTTCGGTTGGCGCCCAATCCTCTAATACTATTCATAATCTTTTGGTTAAAGAGGGGGTGATTGAAGATAAAGAAAAAAAGAAATCTATTAAAATAACCAAGAAGCGTCAGGCTAAGAAGGAAAAACTGAAGACTGAAGACTTAAAACTTAAAACTGGAGATCAAAAGACCGGGGAGCAAAAAACCGAATCTGCAGAAGCTAAAGAAGAATCAAAGACAGAAGAAGTTTCTGCTGATAAAAAAACGCCTCCAGAAGCTCCGAAGCAAGAAGAAAAACCAGAAGATAAACCGGCCGAAGAAAAGAAAGAGGAGCCGCACTCTCCCGCACCTATTGCTGATGATAAACCGGCAGTCCAGGCAGAAGAAAAACCGGAAGATAAAAAGGACTGATCCGCCGTCAAATATTTTCCTAACTAACCTTTTCCTAACCTTTGACAAAAAATTAAAAGTAATATATACTGTAATTTACAATAATTAGCTCCTTAACAAGTAATTCTTAACTATAAATACCGTCGTTGTTGAGATGCTTGTTTTGGCTAATAATATTAATAAACATTAACTGCAAGAAACATGGCTAAAGAGCTAGATCAAGAGTTTTTAGAGTTTATAGTAAAAACTCTGGTCAGTAATCCTAAAGATGTGGAAATCAATAGGAGCATTGACGAAATGGGTGTTCTATTGGCACTCAAAATTAACCCGGATGACATGGGTCAAATTATCGGCCGCCAGGGCCAGACTGCCCGTGCTATTAGGACCTTACTAAGAATAGTTGGTGCTAAAAACAACGCCAGGGTTAATCTTAAAATCATCGAACCGGAAGGTTCGCAACGACCAGCTGGTAGAGAAAGAAAAACCGAAGAGGTTGACACCAGCGCAGTTGATGATTTAAAGTTATAAATCATTACCGTTTATAAACAAAGGCCCCCTGAATTTATCGAAGGGGGTTCTTTGTATTGTTGAATAAATTCAGCTTCTGTGGTTTAATGGAATTTAAGCGTAAGTATTATGTAGGTACGCGCCGAGGTGCGTACCTACAAATCAATAATTTTATGAAATTCGATATTATAACAATCTTCCCTGATATTCTTGACTCTTACATCAATGAGTCTATTCTTAAACGCGCCCAAAAATCAAAGAAGATAAAAATTCAAACTCATGACATCAGAAAATTTTCTAAAAATAAGCATAAAACTGTTGATGACACGCCTTATGGCGGCGGACCGGGCATGGTTTTAATGGTGGAACCGATTTATAAATGCCTCAAATCAATAAAAAAGAAAAGAAAGTCCAAAATTATTTTACTTGACCCGGCGGGCAAACAGTTTAACCAAAAAATGGCGCAAAGATATGCCAATCTCGATCAGTTGATTTTTATCTGCGGCAGATATGAAGGAGTTGATGCGCGAGTCGATAAACTCATCAATGAAAAAGTATCAATCGGACCTTATGTCCTCTCGGGAGGCGAATTAGGAGCTGCAGTAATTACCGAAGCTGTTGCCCGGCTTGTGCCAGGAGTGCTGGGTTCAGCCGAATCGTTGCAATACGAAACATTTTCTGGCAAAAAAGCTGATGTTATTGAATACCCCCAATACACCCGGCCGGAGAATTTTAAAGGACAAAAAGTCCCTAAAATTTTGCTTTCGGGGAATCATAAAGAGATTGAGGGATGGAGAAAAAATAATTAATATTCATCATTCATCGCAACCGACAGCCTGGCTGTCGGCTGCCGAAATTAAATATATGGCAGAAATCGGTATAATTGAAACATTCAAAGCCCGCCATGGCCAAGATGCTCATGAGCATAATTTTAGAGTTGAAGTAATTTTGGAAGGTGAAGTTGATTCTGAATCAGGATATGCGGGAGGCATCGATCATTATGATGTTATTTTAGATATTAAAAAAATTATTTCAACAATTGACAATAAAAATCTTAAAGAAATATTGAATGGGTTAGGTTTTAAATCATCTGGTAACGAATCTATTGCCACTTTTTTCTTAAATAAACTTACAAATAAATACCCTGTAAAGTGCGTTAAAATCTGGGAAACTGATGAAAGGTATGCGACAGTTTATTCTAAAGAGTAAAAAAAATAACCACGCTCTCGGTAGCCGACAGCCATGCTGTCGGCTTTATGGTTCGGCTTGAATGATATTTAAAAACGGAACGCCCTGCTCCGCAAAAAAATAAGGCATAAAAAGACAAGTAAGATTGAATTCCTTGATAAAAAAGGATATAATATTGACACAGGGGCAAAAAGATGCTATTATTTAAAATTGCCTTAAATGATATGAAAAAAAGATTTATAACAATTATAATTTTATTAAACATCGTGGTTACTTTGACTATCCCCCAAAACTCCCAAGCAGACCAAACTGATTTGCTGATGATTCAGAGTTTAAGAATTTCGCCGTCAGACAATTCTGCGGAAATAATCTGGACTACCAATTATCCTACCACCGGTCATTTTGACTTTGGCTTAACCAATGCTTTGGGCAGCTGGCTTGATGATAATACTTTTAATACCTACCACGAAACTGTTTTGGGCGGCTTAATCCCCGAGCAAACTTATTATTTTAAAATAACCGCCGCTGCCTCTGACGGCCGCATTGTAATTTCGGATATTTACAATTTTGAAGCAGCCGAAGAAAACGATACCAAAGCGCCTATTGTCAGCAATGTGCACACCAGTTTTATAACCGGCAACACCGCTACCTTTGTTTGGCAAACCAACGAACCGGCCGATTCCTGCGTTTATTACGGCAGCAGCATAGAAAATTTAAATAAAACCAAATGCAATGGCTCCAAAGTTACTGTTCATGACCTAACCGCTACCGGGCTTGATAATAACCGCTTTTATTATTACAAAATTTCTTCTAAAGACAGTTCCGGCAATATCCAGTATTCGGTCTATTACAACTTTATGACCAACTTTAACGATGACGAAGATATCCCCGATTTAATTATTTATGAAATTTCGCCCTTTAATTCATTTTATGCCCAAGACTCTGCTTCGGTAATTATTAATCTTAAAGCTAACCGGCCGGTGGAAGGCGATATTCGCTATGGCGCTAAATCCGGCAGTTATAATAAAAAGGTTTATTTAGATAAGCCCCGCAACGTTGAGCAGGAAAAAATTCTTGATGATTTAGAATTCAATACCACCTACTACTACAAAGTCTACCTTAAAGATATTTTAAACAAAACCTTAACCACTCCGGAATTTTCTTTTCATACCCTGCCGCAGAATCTTTTAACCCTGTCGCCCAATTTAACCCTGCCCACTCAAGAATTTTTTAATATTAACGATGTCGGCCAGGACTTTGACCTGGACGGCCTAACCAATGCCCAGGAACAGCAGTATAATACCGACCCCATTAAGGCCGATACCGACGGCGACGGCTATATTGACGGCATTGAAGTTTCCCACGGCTATAATCCCAACGGGCCAGGTAAAATACCCATCCTGCCGCAGGAAAATTTTGCCTATGGCCAAAGCCGCTTAAAAAGCTTAGCAGAAGAAGCCAGCAAAGCCAATCAGCTGAAAACAGAGTTGGAAGAAATGTTTGGCGGTCTTATTCCTGTTGCCGAAAATAACTGGCCCACTTTAGTTAATGCCTATATTTACGGCAGTTACCCGGCGCTGGCGATTTATAAATCCATTGTTTGGGGAGGCAAAACCGTTCACCCCTCTATTCCTTGGGGTATTTGGCAAAATTCCAGCGATTATTTGGAGTATATAAATAAATGAAGAAAAAATTACTATTGACTCTGATCCTGTTAATAATTTTAGCGGGCTTTTTTAGTTATCGGGTAAAAATTAAAAACTTTGTTATTGATTTAACTAAACCATCAATGCCGACAGAGGTAGAGTTCCAGCAGAATAATAACGATCTTCAGGACCCAAAACCTATAACCGATGACCAAACAACCAACACGGCAGCCTACAGCCAGGCTGTCGGCTACGGAAATAATGTATTGCCTACAACCTACAACCTCAACGTCCCTTTCACTCCCCAGGCGCCTTTTGCTGTTTGGGACGAAACTTTTAAAGAGGCTTGCGAAGAAGCCGCCGGCTTAATAGTCCATTATTTTTATCAGGGAAAAACTTTCACTCCCCAAATTGCGGCTGATGAAATTTTAGCCATGGTTGATTGGCAATTAAATTATTTTGGCGGGCATTTCGATTTAACTGCCCAGCAAACCGCCGAAATGATTAAAGAATATTTAGGTTATGATAAAGTGGAAGTGGTTGACAATCCCACGATTGATGAAATTAAAAATCATTTATTCCAGCAACGTCCGGTGATAGCGCCGGCGGCCGGCAGGCAGTTAGGCAATCCCTATTTTAGGACCCCCGGGCCGATTTACCACATGCTGGTGATTAAGGGCTATACCGAAGATAAATTTATCACCAACGACCCCGGCACCAAGCGCGGCGAGGATTTTCTTTACGATTATCAAGTGATCATGGAAGCCATGCACGACTGGAACGAAAGCGATATTTTGCAGGGAGAAAAAAGGATTATTGTCATCTATCCAAATTAGTAATATACCCATCCCGAAATGATTATGTACCTATGCGCCGAGGCGCGTAGGTCATGGGGTGGATTTTTAATATTGATTAAAATAAAAAAATCATCGCCTCCTAAGTTGTGCCAACGCACATCTTAGAATGACCATGATGTAAAAAGAAAAACTTTTTAAAATATTAAGACTTTAAGGAATCCTTTAAGGATTTGCCGGCTTTAAACTTAGGCACCACCACTTCGGGTATTTGAATTCTTTCCGAAGGGTTCTGCGGATTAACGCCCATTCTGGCCGTCCGGCGCTTGGCTGAAAAGGTTCCAAAACCGGTTAAAGTTACCTCGCCGCCCGCCTTTAAAGTATCAATAACTACCTCCTCAAAAGTCTCTAAAACATTCTCTGCATGCTTTTTGTGTATATTAAGCTTATCGGCAATTTTTTGCAAAAGTTCTGCTTTATTCATATGCTTATTGATTAATTAATACTTTATAATAAATTTTTTCAATTTTGGCGGTTAAACGGCTTAGCTCATCGATCTCTAGATAAACGGCATTGATCTCCACCTCGCCGGTTTCTGGAATTTTAAAGACAATGGGGCTGTCGTTTAAAAACTTTTCAATAATTAATTCTTTTTTAACGCCCAAAACCGAATCCACGGGCCCTACCATGCCCACATCGGTGACATAACCGGTTCCGCGGGGCAGAATTTTATAATCAGCAGTGGCTATGTGCGTATGGGTGCCGATGACCGCCGAGACCCGGCCGTCTAAATACCAGCTCAGAGCCACTTTTTCCGAGGTGGCTTCGGCATGAATATCAACAATGATGCCGCTATAATTATTTGAATTTTGCTCAGCCAATATTTTATCAATCTCTTTGAAAGGGCATCTTAAATCCGCTTCATCAATAAATACTCTGCCTAATAAGTTTACCACAAAAAGTTTGGTTGCGCCAACTGTCAAGAGTTTATAGCCCTGGCCGTTTAAAGTCCGGGGGTCGTTGGCCGGCGTAATAAGATCAGTCCCGCTTTCCCGGGTGGCAGAGCGCACCTCTTCTTTTTTCCAGACATGATTGCCGGAAGTAAAAAAATCAATGCCGGCTTCTTTCATCTCTTTTAGAGTTTTAGCGGTAACACCCTTGCCATGGGCCAGATTTTCCACATTGGCTAAAATAACATCGGGTTGATACTTTTTCCGTAAATCGGATAAAGCTTTGACAATTGCCTGCCGGCCTATTTTACCCACAATATCGCCGAAGAATAGTATTTTCATACTTATTAAATGTTATAACTTAGTCGCCTACAAACTTAACAACTTAACAACTTAGTAACTTAGTAGTAACTTAGTGGTCTACCTCGCATACTCAATCACCCTTTTTTCTCTGATGACATTGACTTTAATTTCTCCGGGATATTTAAGCTCGGTTTCAATTTTTTCGGCAATGTCTCTGGCCAATTTAGTGGCCTGCCAATCATCAACTTCTTCCGGAGTAACAAAAACCCTAATCTCTCTGCCGGCTTGAATGGCGTAAGCTTTGTCTATGCCTTCAAAACTGGTGGCCACGCCTTCCAATTCATTCAATCTCTGCAGATAATTTTCAAAGGTATTTTTGCGGGCGCCCGGCCTGGCTCCGGAGATGGCATCGGCCACCTTAACAATAATGGCCTCTAAAGTTTTGGGGCTGTCTTCGTGGTGACCCAAGGCAATATAAGCAATCTCTTCCGGCAAACCGAATTTTTTCAAAATATCATAACCAATTTCCGGATGGCCGCCCTGAACTTCATGGTCAACGGCCTTGCCAATATCATGGAGCAGTCCGCCTTTTTTAGCTATCGCCGCATCTGCGCCTAGCTCTTCAGCTAAAAGCCCGGAAAGATGAGCTACCTCTAAGGCATGGAGTAATTGATTTTGGCCATAGCTGGTTCGGTATTTAAGACGGCCCAAGACCTGAACCAGCTTGGGGTCCAGGCCGGCGATGCCAACTTCTCGGGCAGCATCTTCGCCTGATTTTTTAATGTCTAAGGCCAGCTCTTTTTTAGCTTCTTCGACTGCTTCCTCAATCCGTCCGGGATGAATGCGGCCGTCGGCCATCAGCTTGTCTAAAGCTTTTTTAGCTAAATGCCTTCTGATGGGAGAAAAACCGGAAACTACTATGGCTTCCGGGGTGTCGTCAACAATAATCTCCACGCCGGTCAGCTGCTCGATGGTTTTAATGTTTCTGCCCTCCCGGCCGATAACTCTGCCTTTCATTTCATCGCTGGGCAAATGAACTACGGTGGTGGTAATTTCAGCGGCATGCGAAGAAGCACAGCGCTGGATAACCGAAGAAATTATATTTTTGGCCTGTCGTTCCAGTTCTTCGCTAGACTGGGCTTCTAATTTTTTAACTCGAACCACCAGCTCTTCTTTAATTTTTTCTTCAATATTTTCCAGCAATATCTTTTTGGCTTCGTCTTTAGAAAAACCGGCGATTTTTTCCAGTTTTTCCAGCTGTTCTACTTTGATTTTCTTTATTTCCTCCTTTAAACTTTCGATCTTGCCGGCCTTATCATATAATTCCTGGTGTTTGTTTTCCAGCTCCAATAATTTTTTATCAAAAGTCGCCTCTCTTTTTTCCAGTCTTTCCCTGATATACTGAACTTCCCGGCGTCGCTCCTCTGTTTCTTTTTTGCCTTCGTCCAATATTTTTAAAGCTTTATCCCTGGCTTCCAGCAAAACTTCCTTTTGTTTGTTTTTAGCTTCGTTAATTAAATTTTCCGCCTTGCGTTCCGCCGAATCCACCTGGCGGGCGGCAAATAACTTCCTGAAATAATAACCGGCAAAACCGCCCATGGCCAGTCCTGCAATAAAGATGATAAGTAAAATAATACCTTCCATTTTTTAGTATCCTTCTAACAAATTTTTGAGAGTCTTTAAAGACAATTGAAATACTCCTGCCTTTTAGAAAAATCTAAAGGAGTTGCTCTGGTTCCTCCTGATTTTTGAGTCCAATTTTACTCACTATTTTAAAGAGTGAATTAAGTTAAATATTTACTTTCCGGATTTTCTGTCTTTTTCATCGCTATTCTCTGGCGCTTAAACTCCCAAAAACTTTGATTAATTTTTGATTAATTAAACTATTTTTAGAGTAGCATAAATTGGTTATGAGGTCAAGTAATTATTGAAAAATCTGTTAAAATAAGCTAACCTTAATAATAGTTGAAATAAATCTGACTATTAATTGTAATATATAATGATAGGCAATCAGCCAAATATGAATCAGTTTGACGATAATCAGCTGGTAGAAATCATCCGGACTAAAAACCAGGAACTGTTTTCCGAATTAATCATCAGATACCAGCACAAGCTCTTTTATTACGTCAACCGCTTAATCAACCACCCCGACGAAGCCGAGGATGTTGTCCAGGATGTCTTTTTAAAGGTCTACAAAAACCTGCACGGCTACGATGCCAAATTAAAATTTTCTTCCTGGATTTACCGGATCGCCCATAACGAAGCGGTCAACTGGCTGCGCCGGAACACTAAAATCAAACTAGAATCAATTGAACAAAGCGAATACTTAGAAAATGTTTTGTCTGACGGCAGAGATATTACCGAGGAGCTTGACCTTAAAGTCAGCATCGAAAAGGTTCGGCGGGGCATGGATCAATTGCCGCGGAAGTATCGCGAGGTAATGATTCTAAAATTTTTAGAAGAAAAATCCTACGAAGAAATTTCCGATATTTTGCGCAAGCCCGTCAGCACTATCGGCGTTTTAATAAACCGGGCTAAAAAAATGTTAAAAGATAATAATATTTAAATATATCACTTATGAAAAATCAAAGATCAATCGATATCCAAAAGCAAATTTTAGAAAAAATCAAATCCCAAAAGGTGAAGATGAAATCTAAAATGTTTTTTACTTTGCAAAAACTGGGTTTCAAAAGCAGTTTTGGCCTGCTCATGGCTTTGTCAGTTTTAATTTTTAGTTTAACAATCTTCTTTATTGAGCAGCAAGCCAGCACCCAGGCTTTAGGGCTGGGCGGCCAGGCCTACTCAGCTTTTTTATCTGACTTGCCTTTTAGCTGGCTGGCTTTTGTTACCATTCTGGTATTATTGGCTACTTTGATTTTTCGAAAATACACTCTGGCCTACAGAAAACCCTTAAAACACTCTTTGACTACCCTAGCCCTAATGGTAATTTTGGCCGGCGGCTTATTTTCCGCAACCGGCTTCCATAACGGCCTGGCCGCTAAGGCCGCCGGTTATGATTTTGGTTTCTTAAAAATGGTTTACCGCCGCGCCTTGGACTGCGATATCAACCAAGCTCATATTTTAATCGGCAAGGTAATTAGCGTTGACAAGGAAAATAAAAGAGCCGAAGTAATTACCCGCGGCCATTTGCCTATGATTATCCAATTATTCAGCGATACTAAAATTATAGATGCTCCCCGGATAGGCGATGTTTTCCTGGCCGTTGGCTATAAGGAAGGCATTACTTTTTACGCTCAAGGCGTCAGAAAAATCACCCTTTCGGCCATTAAGAATCGCTGTCTAGTCGAAGGCAAATTGCAGGGGAATTAAAAAAGCCTTGTTATAATAATTCAACAATACCCGAGTAGAGGCACAAAATTTTGTGCCCCTACTACTATTATTATTTAACATTTGTTGAATATCAACGAAACATAAAACAGGGCTTTTTTATTATGAAATAAATCAACAAATTAGGTGTATTACTGTATATAAAGGTCACAAAAATCAATCCTTATTAATTAATCCTTAAATTTTATGAAAAAAGTAATTTTGAGCTCACTTATTGCTATCTTAGCTTTAACCGTTGCTGCTCCTGCTTTAGCAGCCGAAGGCGAGGGTTCTATAAGAGGCCAGCAGATTAAAGAATTAGTCAAAGTAGATGTAGTTAATACCGATACCGGTGTTGCCATCAGTTTCGCCATTAACGAAGGCCCAATCTGGCCGACTCTTCATCTAATGGACGCTTGGTTTGAAGAATTAATGGGTCGTGATTGGAGCATTAGAGATAGAGTAAATATAACTACTGAATCAGTTACCAATGGATTTGCTATCAATATCGATGGCACCCAGCCACAATATGTTGAAAAAATCCAGAACCAAGCAGCTCTTAATCTTCCATCCAGAATTAACAATATTTTGTCAATCTTATTTGCTAATCACGGTGTTATATAAAGACCCGCTGAAAAATTAATTTAATATCCCTGCCCACAGCAAGTTAGGATATTATACCCAATTGCTTTAATAAAATAGAAAATACTCCGAAGCGATGCGTTAATATTGATACTAATATTTGATAAAATAATTCAAATTATTCAATTAGCAAAATCGGAATTATTAAAGCGAAGGAGTATAAAAGCGGGACAAACGTGATTTTAGAGAGAATTTCCGCCCCAGCGGCGGACCAAAATCAGCCCTCATTAAAAGGGGGCTGGTTTTTGATTTAGGATATTTTTTAACGAAGCCATTGCGGTTTTGTAGCGACGCAAGATTTTGCGTCGCTACAAAACCGCAATGGACCTTAAATATTTTCTATTCATTCCTCCTTGCCTCCTAAGCTCCTTTTATTTTGGTTATTGTAAAATCCAGGGGGCTTATATATAATGAATTTGGGGTAGAAATAAACTAAATAAATGTTATGAAAAAATACATGTCGGGCTTTGTACCGATTAATTTCAATCTAGTCGGCAAGGTTTTATTACCGCTGGGAATAATATTTTTATTATCAAAAATAATATCCTATTTTACAAAATGGTTTAATATTCCGAACGTTCTATTATTTATGGGCATCGGGTTTATTATTATCGGCTTATATTTAATATTTGTAGCGCCGAAAGAATAACTATTTCACTGATATGCGCGGAGATGCGCAGACCATTAGCTGATATTCGCGGATAATCGCCGATGTTAAAGAGGCATATCGGCGCACCTCGGCGTATCTCGGCGTATCTCGGCGACTTTTAAGATTTGACACAATTCTCAAAACAATATATAATTCAAAAGCTGAAAATGGGACAGAGAATTATCCACAAATAACCCACATTTAAGCTAAAATCCGCCTTCACCTTTAAAAATAAAGGTTTCGGCGAGACAAGCTAATAAAATTAATGATAGTAGCTCAAAAAACAACAAATCTATACAAAATAAATCAAGCGGATAATTTTTTGACCTAATTTTTAACTGCTAGTTGTTAGATCCGCTTGAACAGCGGATTTTTTGTATCAAAAAAATTGGAAAATAGAATGTTGAAGGTGGTATGTAGAAAATAAGAATAAAACTACATTCTACACACAATTTTCTACATTCTAAAAAAGAACTTTGACAACTTAAGAATGAAAAGAGCATCTTTATCGTTTAATTTGATCTAATCAAGTTAAACATAATTAATTAAAACCCAGCGCTATTTTGGCGCTGGATAAATGACTCTCGTATAATTCGGTGATTACAATTAAGGGCAAATGGTGGATGCCTCGACATCAAAAGACGATGAAGGACGTAGCAGCCTGCGATAAGCCTCGGTTAGGTGGCAAGCAACCTTTGAGCCGGGGGTTTCCGAATGGGGTAACCCGGCCGAGTTAAAACTCGGTCATCGCAAACTGAATTCATAGGTTTGTGAGGAAGACCTGGGGAATTGAAACATCTTAGTACCCAGAGGAAAATAAAGAATTAATATTAGTCTTTAGTTCTCTGTCGCTTTTTGGCGATATGAGATCTAAAAGCTAATTTCGATTCCCTTAGTAGTGGCGAGCGAAAAGGGAACAGCCCAAACCACTTTAGTGTTTTCGCAGATCTTGAGCCTTCGGGCAAGGGTGAAGCGATTTAAAGGTGCAAGCCGTTGCTGAAGTGGGGTAGTGAGAAGTTACTTTTTCGGAGCTTGTAATCCGTAGCAGAGAATAATTGATTGCTTCCCTAGTAGAAGCCGCTGGAAAGCGGCGCCCAAGAAGGTGATAGCCCTGTATGTGAAAGGGGTAATCGCTCTGTAGTGACATATCTCGAGTACTTCAGGACTCGTGAAATCCTGGGGGAAACCAGCGTGACTATGCGCTAAGGCTAAATACTTTTGATGATCGATAGTGAACAAGTACCGTGAGGGAAAGGTGAAAAGCACCCCGGTGAGGGGGATGAAATAGTATCTGAAACCATTTGCTTACAAAGAATCAGAGCCCGCCTTCGCTTTTTGCTTCGCAAAAAGCTACGGCGGGGCAAGCCCGTTTTTAAAAATTGAAGGGGGGCTTGCCCCGCCGTAGCTCAAGCGGAGCGCAGAGCGAAGGTGGGTGATGGTGTGCCTATTGAAGAATGAACCAACGAGTGTGCTATATGTTGCTTATCTAATCCTTACGAGGAGTAGGTGTAGTGAAAGCGAGCTTTAACCGGCGTTTTTAGTTAAATAGTTACTGGTTCGTTCGCGGACCGGCTAACTATTTTTCTAAAGTGCAGCATATACACGACCCGAAACCAGGTGAGCTATCCTTGACCAGGGTGAAGCGCCCGTAACAAGGCGTGGAGGCCCGAACCCACTAGCCGTGCAACACTAGGGGATGAGTTGAGGATAGAGGAGAAATTCCAATCGAACCTGGCAATAGCTGGTTCTACCCGAAATAGCTTTAGGGCTAGCCTTAAGTGTTCCTTATTGGTGGTAGAGCACTGAATGGGACAGGGTGGGAAACCTTACCTGTCTTAACCAAACTCCGAATGCCAATAAATTATAGCTTAAGAGTCAGACCGTGGGGGCTAAGCTCCATGTGTCAAAAGGGAAACAGCCCAGATCCACATCTAAGGTCCCTAAATTCAAGTTAAGTGTGAAAGGTGGTATCGTGACTTATACAACCAGGAGGTTGGCTTAGAAGCAGCCATCCTTTAAAGATAGCGTAATAGCTCACTGGTCAAGTTGCTTTGCGCCTAAAATTTAACGGGGCTAAACTTGGTACCGAAGATTGGAGCCGATGCTACGCATCGGAGATTCCAAATTCCAAATCACAAGAAACAAACAAATCATAAATTTCAAATATTAAATTCAAAACAAACTATTATCAAAATGGTGATAGATTAAAAAATTTGAGTTTTGAAATTTTCCGCCAAAGGCGGATCAGCCTCCCCTCGGCTCGAGCTCGGGACGAGAGCTGGCTGAGATAATTGAATATTGTTTGTATCTTGGAATTTGTCCTCAATTAAATTGAGGATTGGAATTTCCGCTGCGTAGCAGCGGCGGTAGGGTAGCATTCTATATCCGTTGAAGTCGTCAGCGCGAGCTGCGGTGGAGGATATAGAAGAGAAAATGTTGGTATGAGTAGCAAAAAGCTCGGTGAGAATCCGGGCCACCGAAAACCTAAGGTTTCCTGGGCAATGACTTTCAACCCAGGGTTAGGCGATCCTAAGCCGAGGCCGAAGGGCGTAGGCGATGGAAGAGCAGGTTAATATTCCTGCCCTGCCTATATTTTCCAATGGAGTGACGTTGCTTTAAGCTTTAAGCGTCCGTATGGTTATGACGTTTGCCTTTTTTAGATTCTTCTCTGGCAAATCCGGGAAGAACAAGTCTAGAAAAGGTGAGAAGGTTGCGGTTATACCAAAACCAATTTAAAGGGAAAGGTAACCAAGAAAAACTTCTAGGGTTAAAATATGGGCATCCGTACCGTAAACCGACACAGGTAGGTGAGGCGAGAAGCCTAAGGTGTACGAGAGAACCCTCGTTAAGGAACTCGGCAAAACAGCGGCCGTAAGTTCGCAATAAGGCCTCCCGCCAAAATCGCAAGATTTAGGCGGGCGCAGCTAAAGACTCCAAGCGACTGTTTACCAAAAACACAGGTCCCTGCTCAAACCGTAAGGTGAGGTATAGGGGCTGATGCCTGGCCAGTGTCAGAACGTTAAGGGGAGAGGTGCAAGCCTTGATCCGAAGCGCTGATGAACGCCGGCGATAACTATAATCGTCCTAAGGTAGCGAAATTCCTTGTCGGGTAAATTCCGACCTGCACGAATGGCATAACGACTTGGAGACTGTCTCAACGAGGGACTCGGCGAAATTGCAAGACGAGTAAAGATGCTCGTTACCCATAGCTAGACGAAAAGACCCCATGAAGCTTTACTACAACTTGGTATTGGATTAAGGGTATAGCTGTTCAGCATAGGTGGGAGACTTTGAACCCTAAACGTTAGTTTAGGGGGAGTCGCCAGTGAGATACCACCCTTTTATGCTTTTAATTCTAACCCTGACCCATGAATCTGGGCAGGAAACAGTATCTGGTGGGTAGTTTAACTGGGGCGGTTGCCTTAAGAAAAATTAATCTCCGTTAATTTTAGGGGCAATATAGTAGTAATATTATATTTTTACCGTCGCAGACCAAATAAAAGAAAAATACTTGGCTTATATGCTGGAACCCCCGGGAATCCTCAATTACCAAAGTGTGAAAATATTGAGGTGTTTCGCAAAATCTGAAGCGGATTTATCCGCCGAAGCTTTAGCGAAGGCGGACAATCAGCAGGGAATTCTTCAAATAAATTTTGAAGGGGCCCTCAACGACTAGACGCTAAGCCCCAGTCTGACTGGGTGAAGATATAGTCTGAACTCTCCCGCACACAGCGGGATCCCGTTTTCAGAAAAATATGGAGCGGGATATGGCGACATAGAGAGCTTGAATAATTTAAGCGCCTAACATAATAAACTTTATGAAAAAGTTTAAAATTTCGTCCTATCAAAAGCAGATTATTATAGGTAAGCTTTTAGGCGATGGCCACTTAGAAACAGCAAATAATAAAACTTTCCGCTTAAAAATAGAGCATTCAATTAAGCAGAAAGATTATGTTGATTGGCTGCATAAACAATTAAAAAATTTAGCCACGAGTCCGCCAAAAATAAAATTGCAAAAAGTTAATGATAAAATCTACAAAAAATATTGGTTTAATACCAATTATAGCAGTTCTTTCAGATTTTATTACCAACAATTTTATCTAGATAAAAAGAAAAATGTGCCAAAAATAATCAATAAGTGGCTTACACCATTAACATTAGCTGTTTGGTATATGGATGATGGATCAATTAAATCAAAACATTATCGGGCTAAAATAATAAATACTCAGGCTTTTGATAGACTCGGCTTAAAAAGGCTACAACAAGCTTTAAAGCAAAACTTTAGTATCAAAACAAAATTAAGGAAACAAAAGGAAGGCTGGCAAATATATATCTTGGCCACCGAAATTGACAAATTCAATCAGACAATTAAAAAGTATATTTTACCAAGCTTTAAGTATAAATTAGGTTAACAAAATGCCCAAAATGTAACGGAGGCGTTTACAAAGGTTGGCTAGCTCCCGATGGAAACGGGATGTTGTCGTGCAAACGCATAAGCCAGCTTTACTGCAAGGGTTACAACCCGCGCAGTTGCGAAAGCAGAAGTTAGTGATCCGACCGTACATGCTGTATCCACTGTTCATCTTTTAGGTGAAAAGTGGTTATAGCTTCGATATAGGACGGCGGAAGCTCAACGGATAAAAGTTACTCTGGGGATAACAGGCTGATCGCGCCCAAGCGTCCACAGCGACGGCGCGGTTTGGCACCTCGATGTCGGCTCATCGCATCCTGGGGGTGAAGAAGCTCCCAAGGGTTTGGCTGTTCGCCAATTAAA
>Ga0180007_10000985_pt1 | contig 41622 bp, 33 predicted proteins | sample MM_PC_MetaG_FD_121122 | JGI IMG/M metagenome (GOLD analysis project Ga0180007, IMG submission 121122) | Groundwater microbial communities from the Aspo Hard Rock Laboratory (HRL) deep subsurface site, Sweden - MM_PC_MetaG | ecosystem: Environmental > Aquatic > Deep subsurface > Groundwater... | reverse complement strand
CCGATAAAAACAACACAAAAACGCAAGTATTTGATATTTAGAGAATTACATGGAAAGTGGTGGGTGGAAAGGTTATTATGCCTGGCTGGAATTAGGGGAAGGCTGTTTCATGAAAATCCGTGAAAAATGATAAATAAAGCCCCGGAAGAAACCAGGGCTTTATTGCCGCATCCGCACATCCTTTGATTATTTGTTAATCGGCGGGTTATGGGTGTTAATATGACAGTCTAAACAACTCGGGAATTTTTCGAGCATTTTTGGATCGTGAGGCTGTTTATGGCAGTTGGTGCACTGCGGAATCTTCCCATGCTTTTCATGGCATTTGGCGCAGGCAACCCCGGAGTGTTTGCTTGGTGAGGCTACCCAGACTTTATAAACCTGATCATGGCAGGCGCCGCATGTTGCCTCAGTTCCGGTTTTGTAGGTAATATCGAGCGGCCGGTGCACAGGATGGCATGACTTGCAGGCCTCAACGGGTTGATCGGGGATATGGGGCTCATGGCATTCCATGCAGGATGGTATGGCGCCGTGTTTGGTATGATGACAGGCAGTACAGCCCTGCTCTGTATGGGCGCTCGGGAATTGCGTCAGTTGACCGGAGGGGCCGGAATGACAGTTGCCGCACTGATTAGCCAGCATATCGTTCATAGGAACATTCAGCGGGGTATGCGGGATGATATGACAGGTCATGCAGTCGAGAAAATTCGGCCCGTGAGGTTGTGTGTGGCACTGGCTGCATTTCGGCATAATTTCATTCCAGTTGTTTTTTACCGGATTGTATGAATGAAATTGCTGATGGCAGTCCTGGCAGTTTATGCGATGACGACCGCCGTCATTTTTTATTTTGTTGAATACACCGGTATGGCATTGGGCACATTGGACTACGGTCAGTGGTTCAGGGGATTGGGCATAAAGATCAGCGCCTCCTTTGGCAGCAGCGGGGGCTGCCGGAGCGGCTGCCGGCTGCTCTGCACGGGCAAGGACCATAGGAACTTCAGCCTTGCCGGTCTTTACTGCTGTCCCTGGTTCTGTAACATTGATCGGCATGCAGGAAATGGCCGAGGAAATGAAAAAAACGGAGAGGACATTGTAAAGAATTTTTCTTTTCTTTTTCATAAAATATTCCTTTCTTCAGTGAGCAAGCAGAACACAGAATATTCTGTATGATAGGATAGTGGAGAAAAAAACTGTTACTTGGTCACGTCATGGGCAATGCCGTGGCAATCCCCGCAGAGCGGGAATTTCTTCATCATGTCGTCGGGATGTGGTACGCCATGGCAATCCTCGCACTTCTGAATCATCTTGTGCTGTGATTTGTGGCAATCCGCACAGACGCGTTCCCTATGTTTGGTGGTGTTGGCCATCAACAGGTCGTAAGCGTTCTGATGACAAGAAGCACACAGTTTGGACGGTGTATCATCAGGATAGGTGACCTGCAGAGGCATATGGGGTTTATGGCAGCTCAGGCAGTTACTCTGCACCATGTCTTCAGTATGGGGTGTGTGGCAGTTTGTACAGTTCGGTAACTCGCCATGTGCTGTATGACATGTGGTGCAGAATTGTTCGGTATGTTCGCTTGGATTTTGTTTTAACTGATCAATCTGATCGGTATGGCAGGTAAGGCAGGGATCGGTCAGATTGTCGGCAAGGGTGATGTTAAGCGGCGTGTGCGGGTTCTTGTGACAGTTCAGGCAGCCTTCGAGTTCAAAATGCTTCTCGTCTGTGTGGCACATGCTGCATTGGGGAATAATGTCGGTGTTTTTGGGAGGATGACCCTGGTGGCAGTCAATACAGGTAACTTCGGTCTTGTGTTTGCCGCCTGCACTTTCAATGGCCTGTGGTGCAGCGTCATGGCATTTTGCACAATCTTCGACGCTCAAAACAGGACGCTCCGCATCTTGTGCCGAGGCAAAGGGAGCCGCTGACCCTGATGTCAGGAAGATTGCAAAAGCTGCCGCCATGTATTTCATCGATTGAATCTTTTTATATTTTTTGCTCTTTTTCACTTAAGTTATCCTCACTGGTGTTAAAATAAGCGTCAACCTATTGAGAATGCAAGACATTTTCATGTGTTACTTAAAATCAAAATTTAATGTTAATGGGAAATTAAAGAATACAACAATTATTTGCGAGACGTTAAATATAAGGGTCTAACACGCAACTACGGCAAATAATTGCCATAGTCTGACAATAAATGCAATATATTAGTCAGGAGGATTGTCAAAAAAAATAATGATTCCCGCAGGGCAAAAAAATATATGCTAACAAAAAAAGAGCACGTATAGTGCGCGCGCTTTTTTTGTCAATTTATTACAGGAAGGAAAGATATCTACTTAACTTAAACTACATATAATATTGATCTGTTTGATCTGTGGAAATTTCGTCAGTTAATTGTGAATCATAAGCCAACTGGGGTATCCTGGCATTGTCAAGAATGAAACGTTCCAGCTGCTGGATCTGTCCGGCTGTAAGATCACCAAAAAAAACTCGTCTCTGCTTGATGACAGGTTTGCTTGCCGGTGATTTTGAAATCACGGTATCTGCGACTGTCTCGAAAGGGATTTCATCCATGTAATGATCGTTATAACCGAAGAGGATACCTCTTTCCGGTGGATTCCCCTGTAAATACTCTTTGTCAACATAATTGAAAAGTATGCCTCCCATGCTGATGTCTATAACTTTCCCGAAGTTGTGGTGGAGAACATACATGTCTTTCTTTGGCATAAACCGGGGGAATTTTCGACGGTTCATTGTGTTGAAATTATTAGTCATTTTCAGCCCCTCGCTCTAATGTTTCATTATGTCTCTAAATCGAGCATTCTCTAAACATACATTTAACAAAAAATACAAGGGGTGGGAATGGGGCAAATTGTCGCATTTGTTGGCGTAAATTCAGCGTTTGCGCCATATTCTGCGATTAAGAGCATAATTTTTGGGGTGTTAAAGGAACTTTGTGAAAACATGGCGTTAGGATTTGTTTGCTATAAGTTTTCGTCGCAAAAGCTTGCATGATAACAAATGTATTGCTTTTTTCAGCTTTGTTTCACGCAAAGCAGCAATGTTGACAACAGAAAATGAAAATGGTACGTGAAGTAAAAATATGAATTGATATTCATTTATACTGGCAGAGGTGTGTCGGCGTGCTTTGTGCGTCCGGAGTTTTATAGAAAATTCTGGTAAATAAAATGAAAATGTGGCTCATTGCGCAGCTGTGGAAACAATCCGGTGTTTCCCTCATATATCTCCTGTTTGTTTTCAGTCTCACTGCAAGTCCGGTGCTGGCAAGCGAAGTTACTCTTCTCACCCCGGAGAGTGCCTGCATCGTTTTTGCACGTACACCCTCTTACCATTTTGTCGTCAAAGTTAATGGGAAAGAGGACCTCAAGCAGCTGCAGCTTCAGTCAAAGTCGGAAAACATCATCCCATTGGCCACCCGAATGAAAAACGATATCTATTATGTACATTATCGTGTTCCTCTCGTTCCTGGTGAAAACAAGTTTGTTCTTTCCCCGGGCTCAAAAAAAATTGTTATCGATTATAAACCGCTCCGCACACTGTTAAACGCCAATTTGAATGCCCCGGGCGTGTATCTTTATCACCGGAAGGAAACCATACATCAAGAATGCCGGCAGTGCCATGAGGTTGAGTCCGTGCCGGATGACTTTTTTGTTAAACCCACACCTTATGGGCAGAGTTCTCCTGTATGCTATACATGTCATAAAGCCATTTTTGAGGAAACAAAATGGCAGCACAGTCCTGCGGTGAATTTGCTCTGTGAGACTTGCCATCAGCAGGAAAAAGATGTGGGCCGGATTTCCGTGACCATAGGAAAAGATGCCTCCCTGTGTTATCATTGCCATCTTGTCAAGGGAAAGGCTTGGGGTGACATGGCGCATATCCATCAACCGGTTGGTTTCGGTGTCTGTTCAATCTGTCATAATCCCCATGGCGACACTTACCGGTTTCAGCTGTGGGCTGATGGCAGGGCCGAATTATGTGTCAGTTGCCACGTTGACAAGGAAGATCTGCTGAAGAAGGACACTAAAGGCGTTAACGTACATGGCATCATCAGGGGGGGAGGCTGTGTAGCCTGCCATGATCCCCATGCCTCTGAAAATGAGTATATGCTTTATAAACCGGTCAACGCACTGTGTATCAGTTGCCATAATGATCTGGCAGATGTGACAAAAGGCCATCCGGTCGGCGGCCATCCTCTGAAAGGCCCCAAAAATCCATTGAACCCGAAAAAGGAATTTAATTGTGCAAGTTGTCACAATCCTCATGGGTCAAAATTCCAGTATTTGCTGGTTGGGGATCTGTTAGGAGGTCTTTTTTGCAGCAAATGTCATCATTAAGGTTCCACGGACAATGCGAGTTTTGCTGTACCACTTTCAGCTTACGGGGATTCAATTTTTTGTAATGCTGGATTTTTGACAAAATGATTCTATTTCATGTCGGTGCTAAGTGGATTATGCAGAGATTAAAAGGGAAAAATTTTCGATCATTCATTTTTTTTGATGCAAGTGCGGTCAGTCGAATCGCTTTTCTCCTTGTGTGCATTGGTTTGTTGACCTGGGAAACCACTCTTTTGGCGCAACCGGAACAAAAGACCCCGTGGCCTGTTCCGGTAAAAGCGGTGGCAATTATTAATGAGGATGACCAGGGGCTTCCTCTGAAGTTTCCCTCGTCCGTCTTTTTTGATAAGACAATGAATGAGCTTTATGTTGTGACTGGCGGCAAGGGACGTATTAATCTCTATGGCGCTGATTATTTCCCCAGGAATTCCTTGGGCCCGGGCCGTGGGATCGACTCGCCGCGCGGTATTTTTGTTGCCGGTGATGGACGTCTCTTTATCTGCCAGGGCAGTACGGCAAAAAAAACTCCCCGTATCACCATCCTTAATGCGGCCTTTTTTCCGATTAAGGAGATTTTGGTCCAGCAGTTTCCGGAGGCGGAATTGTTTGTGCCTCATCGTGTTTATGTCGGACGCAATGGAACGATTTATGTCACCGGCATTGATTTCCGGGGTCTTATGGTGCTTGACAGCGAGGGCAACTTTTTACACTGGCTTAAACCTAAGGATAAGCTATGGACGGAGCAGCCGCAGGATTTTTCGAAACTTCCGCCGGAACTCACCGGAAACGGCCAGATGGGCGAATCAGGGCAGCCGCCACCCGGGGAAAATGCCGAAACCGCTGAAGAAGAGCAGCATGTGACGGAGATGGCCAATCTTCCAGATTACCTCAAGCCCAAAGGCAAAGAGGTGATTGAAGCAGAGGAGATAAAACGCATTGGGCCGGTTCAGGTTACTGACGTTGTGTGCGGGTCTGAAGGCTATATTTATATCCTCAGCGAGGAAACAAGCAAGGTCTATGTCTATAATGCCTCGGAGGAATTTCTTTTTGCTTTCGGGACAAAAGGTGGGTCGTCAGGAAAAATGAGCCGTCCCAGGGCGCTTGCTGTCGATGAAAAGAAAAAGTGTGTCTATGTGCTCGATTATATGCGACACACGATTCTCATTTATAATTTTGCCGGACGTTTTCTTTTTGAGATCGGCGGCATGGGCCGTTCACCAGGTTGGTTCAATTTCCCGACCGACTTGGCCTTGGACGGAGACGGCAACCTGATAGTGGCCGACCTTTTTAATCAGAGAGTGCAGGTTCTGGATGTAAGGTTTGAGGCTGGTATTGCTCTATTTGGTTCAAGAGAGCTATCTGATAAGTTAATAAGAGATAAGCTGAATAAACCTTCCGAAGAGTAAAAGCGGTTATTTTTCCGGTGGGTACTTATAAAGCTTCCGTTGCAGGGTTCTGCGATGGATCCCAAGCCTTTTGGCGGTTTCAGAGATGTTGCCCCCGCAGTCAGCCAGAACTCTGTTGATATGTTCCCATTCCGTTCGGGCAAGGGATGGCGCCATGAAGCCGTGCGGTTGATTATCGATTTCGACTTCGGGGCTCCTGTTGAAAGCGTTGAGGATATCCCCGACATCCGCTGGTTTCGGCAGGTAAAAGATTGCGCCGAGCTTAACGGCATCGGCGGCTGTTGCAATACTGCCGTAACCCGTTAAGACAACCATTTTCAGTTCCGGATCGATGAGCAGAGCGTCCCTGATCAACTCAAGACCGGATTTGCCGGGCATCTTCATGTCAACGACAGCAAGTTCAGGCTTGTCTTCTCTAATAATCTTGATCGCCTCATCATAATTTGCCGCTGAATAAACCGTGAAGTCACGGCTCTCAAAAGCTCGCTGCAATCTTTTTCTGAAAAGGTCTTCGTCATCGACTATCAGAATTGTGTCCATGTTTACATCACTCCATTGTTTTACGATGAGATTAGTGATAAGGACTGTCTAATGTTAAGAATCTGCTGAGTTATCCGCCTGAATCCGGTTCAGGGCAAAAGTTAACGTAGCTGTAGATCCTGCTGACGGTGCTGAAGTTAAAGAGAGGTCGCCCCCAAATCTGTTAGCCATAATTCGCGCAAGATAGAGTCCAAGGCCCATCCCCTTTCCCGGTTCCTTGCATGTATAAAAAGGTTCCATTGCTCTTTTTAACGTGTTTGCGTCCATCCCCGTGCCATGATCTTGTACCTCAAAATAAAGGAATTGGGAGTCCTTCCAGCAGGTCAATTCGATAGGCGCGCCAGGTTCCGATGCATCCATGGCGTTTTTCATAAGCTCTTTAATGGTCCGCGTAAGGGTGCGGACAGGCATTACAACCTGCATATCGCCAACTTTGTTATGAAAGCCGACTTGTTGCAGGTTTTCAAAATTAAAAAGCGCCATAACCTCATTAACTAGCTCCTTGATGTTGAATTTGTCAACAGGTTCTCCAAGAAGTTTACCGCTGTCAGCTGACATCTGGAAGAGGATTTCCTTGCATCTGGCCACCTGATCGCGAATCAGCCGGGTATCGTCGATCAGGTTTTTGTCACCGCCATGCTTTTTGAAATGATAAAGCATTTCGCCCGAGGCTATGGCGATAGTCGACAGCGGAGTGGAAAATTCATGCGCAGCGCCGGCGGCAAAGGTGGCAAGTGATGCCAGTCTTTCGTTACGCATTCTTTCTTCATCAAGTTCTTTTAATACCTCGCCCTGTTCCTCCATGTTCTTTTTAATCTGGGCAACGGGATAAACGATCAGCAAGGCAACAAGGAAAAATATTAAAAACATAAAATAGCTGTGAGAGCTGAGATACTCAGCCAACTGCTTGTTGAAAACGGCCAAGATTTCAGGGTTCTCGATACAATGGCGCGATGCGGTCAGAATCGATTGATCAATCGGTATGGGGTCTGAAAAATAAAAAAAGATGGCATAGCAGGTTAAAGTGAAGGCTGTGAGAGCATACGAGCAGCTTCGCTCCAGCAGGAGCGCCCCGAGTACTATATAAATGATATAGAGAATGCTCAGAGGGTTATAGATGGAAACAACTTGGAAAAAGAGAATAGTCATCAGCATGATGTCAAAAAACATCACCCGGGCGGGAATCCAGCATGGAATATTTTTTTTCGGAGCAGGCAGATGATAAAGAAAAATGTTACTGATCAGGCCAAGCCCGATCACCGGAAAGGTAAGCCAAGGGGAAATCCGTAAATGAAAAATTCTGGTTCCTGCCAATACCATGAATAATTGGCATGCTATAATGGCCCATCTGAGGCGCAAAAGCCAGAGAAAGGTTATGTCATGACCGGTGCTGTTAAATGTTCGTCCGTTTATGATCTTGTGATCACATGATTTCACTTGTCATACCCTGTTCTCGATGGAAATGTGAAACGTACCGGAATAATTAACTTTAACTGTATGTGCGACATTTTACCACATCTAGTCTCATAAAGGTGTGATAAATACTATTTTATGTGAAGATGTCAATTGATTAATGGCAAATTTTAAGACTGAAATTGAGGAGAAGACATGGAATGGAAGAGCACTGTGGTTTTGTCAGTGTGAAAAACGACGTCGGCAGCGGCGCCGGGTTTTTCCTTTATTTCCCCTTTCAAAGCGAAGAGCAGGACAAGATGACCCCATGCCGGGAATGCTCTTTTTACAAGTCGGTTAACAACTGTCTTCCCCTCCGGAATAAATAGTAAAAGAAAATTTAATAGCATGAGACAGGTTTGATACATTTTTTTAAGGTGTGACAATTTGCCACATGGTTTTTCAGGGGAATATGGGTTATTCTTTAAAAGTAAAGCTATAAAAAAATTTTCTGACGACAAAATGATGATTGAGTTCTTTTGATGTGGTCCTGTAGGGAACGGCTGGTTACAATGCTGGGTTGCAATTTATCCGCGCCGGTTGATGGGTGAATGAATTTCTGACGATGGCCGGATGATATCTGTTGCGCGTGTTGTCAAATTTGATATTGCTGTTATTGAAGATTGCTGTTACAGATGCAAAAAAGGTCGTAAAAAAAAATGATGGTGGCAGGAGTTTGATAATGGGACCCTTGTTGATCTCAACAGACTTTGAACAAGTCTTGGAATGATTGAGCTAACTAGCCAATATTATGGGATTTATTATTTTTTACGGTTTTTGACGGCGTGTGGCGAGTTCTGTTTAATTGTCAGGAAAACGGGTTCTGTGAGAATACTGCGACAATTTGCCTCATTCCATTTTTTGCAAAAAAAACTAGGTTATCATGCCGTATCTAAAAGTTAAGTTAACGATGGGAGGGACTCCGCATGAATAAAAAAATGAAAGTATTTTCGCTAGGTTTAGGCCTGATTGGTTTTGCCATAATAATGGCCCCGCAGTCAGCAAAGGCAATACAAGGAGCATGTGTGAACTGCCATACAATGCATAACATGCAGGGTGGAGCCCTTGTGGATGCGGGTGGCCCCTATAATTCCTTGCTTAATAGCCCAGGTGACTGCGTCGGTTGTCATACCGGGACAAATGGTGCCGCTACCACTACCCCCTTTGTTCTCGATACTGCAGGTCCTCCGACTGCTTCATCACTTGCCGGCGGCAACTTTTACTGGGTGGATCAAATAGGAGGCGACAACAAAGGCCATAATGTTGTCGGCATAAGTGGCCAAGATGCGGTAATTACAGTTAACCCCCTTACTCCCCCGGGCTGGAATGATGGTTTTAATGCCAATGGCCAGGTGGCTGTACTTGGGGCTACTTGGGGCTCTCAGCTGACCTGCGCCGGAACGTATGGTTGCCATGGTCTTCATACTATTGCTAGTGATTTTCCCGCATTATCAGGCGCCCATCACGCCAACACCGCAATCGACGGATCGACACCTGGAAAGAGTTTCCGTTTTCTTCAAGGTATTTTGGGCTATGAGGATCCCGCATGGGAATTTGCACCCACTGCAGCCGTACATAATCAATATCAAGGCTTCTTAAGAACAGGCGATCTTAATAATGCTGCAGGCAAAGAAAGCATCAACTACTTCTGTGCAGAGTGCCATGGGAATTTCCACTCAGGTGCTGGAAATCTTGGTGCCAGCGCCGTTGATACCTCCATTGTCACCCCCTGGATCAGACATCCAACCGATATTGACATGAATGCTCGCGCCGGTGAATATTTGGCCTACGGCGGTGCAGTAGCGCACGCATATGTGCCCCTCACTCCCGTAGCCAGTATCGTGGCAACTGCGCCGCTCGCGACAGTGGCGGGTGCTGGAAATGCAATAGTGAGCTGTATATCCTGTCATCGGGCCCATGGATCTGAATTTGATGATCTTCTGCGCTGGAATTATGGTAACTGTAGCGCTGGCTCGAATGACGTCCCTCCTGCCGAATGTGGTTGCTTTGAATGTCATACCACCAAAGATGCCGGTTGATGGACAGGTTGCATGTGTTTTTTATGAAAATTTAACAACAGAAAAGATTATCGCATGAGATAAATTCCGGCCAGGAAACGATGCCCCTTCCCTCCAAATCGTTTCCTGGCCGGAATTTTTTTTGTCTCATAGGGTGCTGTTTGTTATTAACAAATCCATGAAACAGGTGGCTGATTTATTTTGCATTTTCTTCAATAAACAGTTACATAAACTTTGTGTTCGCGTCTTTGGGTATTTGCAGGGAAGGGATTGGGGGCTGAATGAAAATGATATGCTGTTATTGTTAATTACATGTGGAATGTAACTGATGATGAGAGGAGGGAGAAAATATAACGGCATTATCCTTGTCCTGTTGCTGATGGTTTTTCTCTGTGGCGATCGTGTCCAGGGAAAGCCGCTGTCATTTACCGGCATCGGCACATATCAGCATACCGAAGATGAAGGAAGTGAATCACAAGTCAGCCAGAGCACGACCATCAATTTTGACCAGCCGCTGACTCCTGTGATGAGAATTGATGAATCTGTCCGCTATTCTACGACTTTCAGGGGGGGGCGTGAAACAGAGGCAATCACCCCGTCTCTTGACTACCAAATTACTAATGATATCTTTAATTTCGACCTGTCCGGCACGTGGAATAAGCTGCGCAACTCCGAAAGTTCCGATTTGACCAGCAGTGATTGGCAGAGCCGGTGGATCAGTAACTGGCAGAAAGAACTTTGGCCGGTTGTGCAACTTAATTATGGAGCAAGCAGCACCACCGATGATGAGAGTCCAAGCCGGATTGACTCAGAGAGCACCAACAGCGGTTTCAATATTGACTGGGATTTATTGCTGGCAAAAGTCTATTACAATATAGACTTGAATGAGTCTGATGATTTTGTTGCCAACAGTAATAATCAATCAATCAACCAACTCGCCCGTCTGACAACTGACAAAACTTTCTGGCAGGACCGTTTAAATGTTTCCTTTCTTGGTCAATATGCCAAAAACACGCAGGATTTTGAAACGAGAATTGAAGCCGGCGGCAGTGCTTTAGTGCCCGTTCGCGGCATAGAAAGCCGGGGAGGCCAGGCTGATCTTCCACGTCACCCAGATGATGATCCTTGGTGGGCTGATTTAACAGGTTTTGAACCTGTTAAACATGATGAACGTTATAATGTCGCCATTTTTCAACTATCGCCACAGCCGGTCAATGCGATCTATATTTACACCGACTTGGCGGAAACGGAAACAGGGAATCTTAATCGCTTTCAGTGGACTGTCTATTCCAGTAATGATAATGATGGAAAAATCTGGACACGTGAGGGATCACCGACCTCTCAGATATATGACAGCACCCGGGGGCGCTTTGAACTGGAAATTCCGCAATTGCGTGCTCGCTATATCATGCTGGTCGAAGAAAGTATTCCCACTGACAATGATTTCACCATTCAGGGGGTCGAAGCCTATACCAGAGTTGCCGGGGAACCGGGACGGAAGATTACCAGCAAAACCGATTATTACAACTACTTAGGGGATACATCGGTCCGTTTTCGTATTACCCCTGATATGCAATGGATGTATAACCTGGTCCTGGAAGACGGTCAAACAGGAGTGGGTGATGATATTGACCGGACCTACAATTCAACAAGTCTCATATGGTCCCCCAGCCTTTCATTTTCGTCAACCCTCAGCGCCAGTGAATCAATTGATCGGATAGGGGATGAAGATGAGGATAAATCGCGTTATTACTCGATCAGTTTTTCATCTCTGCTGCTCCCTACCCTTGATATGAATTGCGGCGTTACCCGGAGCGATAATTATGAAGCGGATGTGAAAACGGGCAGCAGCTATAATTACAACATGTTTTTGACGGCATTGATCTTTCCGGATCTGACCTCGAATCTTGATCTTTCTTACAACACCACTCGTGACGAAGAGACGGATGCAACAGGGAAGGGTTTTAATTCCACCTTGAGGTTTACCGCAAGACTGAATCCTGAACTGACGATTGATCTGACAGAAAGATATTACACCTCAAGTAACGACGGCTCAAGTAATGACGCCTTAAATAATGGCGACTCAACCTGGACAGCAGCCAGTATCATCAGCATGAGCTGGAGACCATCTGATATCCTGTCCATGCAGGTTGGCGGTGGTAAGGAGTGGGAGAGTGATGATTCTTCCCCCTATACTTATTATCTCAGTGTGGGCGTTGCTCCTACATACAAAACACAGTTAAATTTGAGTTATAATCACAGTGATGGTGCAGATGATTATAGTGCGAATTACAACTGGACTATTAATCAGATTTTTTCAATGCGTGCCTATTGTACTTATATTGATGAGGATGAAACTGATATTGATGAGGATGAGACTAAATTTGCATTCGGAGGGCAGTTTGTCATTCGTTACTGATGTTTGAATTTTAGTAACAACTCAGGTTGTTTAGACTATTAGACTGTAGTCTGTTAGGTAAAAAAAACAAAGCATTACAAGCCAGTTAGCTATTAAGGTTAAAATTTGTTCACCAATAGGTCGAAATGAAGAGGTCAAAGCGGGCCTCATTTGGTTCTTTTTTATCACTAACAGACTAAACACCTACAGACTATGCACCTGAGCAGTTACGAATTTTAAATGATAAACGTTTCAATTTAATTTCCCAAGGGTTCTGTTCATGAAAAGAATAATATGTTCCATACTGACGCTGATGTGTTTTTCCATACTGGCTGGATGTTCCGGGAAAACGACGATTTCTTTTATGAGAGAAGATGTGACACTTGACTTTGTCAACAGGATCAGTGTTCTTCCTCTGGAAAATAATACGGATCAGAAATATGCGGCAGAGCTTGCAAGGGATGTGATCAACACCCAGATCCTGGCCATGAATATTTTTGACGTCGTGGATAAAGGGATTGTTGACAGTGTCTTGCATGAAGAGGCTATTGACCCCGGATCTCCTGTGAGCCAGATTATGCTCAACAGACTTGGGCAGCGCCTCAATGTTCAGTCTATTATGGTAGGTTCTGTCAACATGGCGGGAGATAAGCGGATTGGTTCCGTGATTGTTCCTGAAATGAGCTTAACCTTGCGGCTTATCGAGATAAAGTCAGGTTTTGTTTTATGGCAGGCCAGCGGTCATTATGCAGGCGATTCCGTTGTGGGACGACTTTTCGGCATAACCCCTGATGATACTTACAAGGTTACCGTTAAACTTGCCAAGGGACTTCTCTCTACTATTCCAGAGAGGCAAAACGTCCCTGTACCGTTGCCTGCTGAACCAGTGGCCCTTAAGCCGGCAGCTGTTAAACCCGTGGTTGTTCAACCGGTATCTGTCACGACTGATGTTGCTGAGCCTGTGGCTGATGAGGCTGAGCCGGCTGCAGATGAGCCAGTGGCTTTTGAGGCTGAGCCGGCTACAGATGAGTTTGCGCCCGCTGAGCCTGTTGTAGAAGGCGAACCGGCTGCTGCTGAACCAGTCGCCGTAGAAGCTGAACCGGCAGCTGATGAGTTTGTGCCCGCTGATGCTGTTATAAAAGATATACCATCGACGGTTCAGCCTTAAAAAAAATGAGATCACGAGAGGCGCCGCGAAAATGTCATGCAACGGCGCCTCGAATCCTGCAGAGAAATTATAGTTTGTTTCGATTATTATGAAAAGGTTCCTCATTATCACGCTTCTGATAACGATCTTTCTGATTGCCTCATCTGCCCAGGCTGTCACCGTGGCTGTTTTTCCAGTGGAGGATTTGAGTGAGGGACGTAATGGGGTCAATTTCACTCTTACCGATTTTTTACAGCAGAACTTGCAGGAAAGAGGGCTTGAAGTCATTCCTACGGATACGGTTATCTCATTTATGTCCAGGAATCGTATCAGATGGGTTGGTTTTCTTGGTAAAAGTCATATTTATCAAGTTTGGGACGACCTGGGCGCAGACTTTATTCTTTTCGGGACAGTCAGTCAGCGGCAGGAATCACCCATTGCAGCTTTCGGGATGGTTCTTACCCTGGTACGCGCCAGTGACGCACGTACCGTATGGACTGAGGTCGGTGGAGTGAGCAAAGCTGACATCTCAAATTTTTTTGCCATTGATGAGCCGGAAAGTATCGATGATTTATTTCCGGTTCTTGCTCAGCAACTCCTGAGCAGCTGGCCTGCTGTTCTGGAAGTTACAGGACAAAACCCATCCATAGTGGTTGAATCGACACGACTTTCTCCCCTGCATGTCAAGCCGGGGGATGAGGTGAGTTGCTCAGTCAAAATCCGTCCGCCGGCAGGGGGTGATACGATCTCGCAAGTGCTGCTTATGGTGGGGGATGATAATTATCTTGATATGGTGGAGGCATCCCCTAACTCCTATTCTGTTTTCTGGTCTGCTCCTGACCGGGAGGGCTTTCTGCCCGTCAGTCTTGTTTTAAGATGTCAATCGGGCAGAACACTGGTTTTCTTTGTTGGTAATTATCAGGTTGATACGAGTTCTCCGAAATTGAGTTTAAAAGTTGCCGGGAAAAAGGTGAACAATTTCATAGCATTTAGAGACAGACTGCCCATTACTCCTGTCTGGCAGGATCCGGAGCCGCTTTCCCGCTGGTCCTTATTTATTCAGAGTATGACTGGACAGGTGATGGCAAGCACGGAAAATAAAGGTCCTCTGCCCAATCGTTTCGTCTGGAAAGGACAACGCGCAGGCGGTCAAAAGGCTGATGACGGCATCTATGAAATTGTATTGAAGGTATGGGACAGGGCTGATAATCCCACCGTGTCAACGCAAAAGGTGTTTTTTAAGGGCAATCCGCCAATTCCGCTGATAACCGCGGTAGCAGGTAATGACAATCTTATCGTAACCCTGGATTATGAAGATGCAATTCCCGTTGATTTCTGGAGTGCCGAAATTTTGTATTCGGACGGTGAAGTCTTACTGCAGAGTCATGGAAGTGATCTTCCTGTAGAAATCCTCATTCCATTCCCCTCTCCGGCAGATACAAGGAAACTTGAAGGTTTGGTCTGTATGAAGGACGTATTAGGCAATAAGTTTCAGAAAAAAATCGATAACCTTATGCAATTAGTTATTGTTGAGGATGAAAAAACTGAGCCACTGAAGCAGCAAGAAGAGTGGTTTCCTGAATTTTAACGGGCAGATCATTTATGATGAATTTTGCGAAATCCAGATATTTTTTCTTATTTTTACTCATCCCCCTTCTTTTTGGGGTCAGTTCCTGTACCTCATCAAGGCCTTCTCTCGAAAAAAAAAATGTTTATCAAGGTGAGAGCATCTGTTCAGCAGCACTTCTCCCCTTTATCAACGACAGCCGTTTTGCACAGGGAAATTTGATTTCCCAACGTGTCTTTGCTGCAGAGTTGGCCCGCATTGCTGGCATTGAAGTCTCCTCTGAGGGGGATGTGCAAAATATTTATCAAGAACTGCATATATTTCCTAATCAACATCCGGATATTGAGCAGATCAGAGTGCTTGGCAGCCGTCTTGATGTTCAGCTCGTGATCAGCGGCAGAATAACGGAAATGGAAGAAAAAATGGGGGGCAGCCATGCAAATCCTGTTTTGGCCTTGACGGTGCAGGTCTATGACGCCAAAAGCGGTAAAACGATGTGGACTACCTATCACAGGCGTGAAGGAAGGGATTATCGTACGGTTATGCATTTTGGACTTGTTAATACCGTGACCCAACTCAGTCGGATCATGTCGGATGAGATAATTGAAGAATGGTTCGCCGAAGGAATGAAGCAATGCGGAAAATAGGATTTATGTGGGGGATTATTTTTTTCTGGATGTTGGCGGCTTCCGGTAACCTCCTTGCGTGGCCTTGGGGAGCAGAGAAACTTGCAACCATAAATGGCAGCAACTTCACGACTGACGATTTTAAAAACTGGTGGATAAACTGGAAAGAAAAGGACACACATTTCCCTGAATCACCTGATCCTTTTGTTGATTGGCATTTGTTGGTTCAGGAAGCTGAAAAAATGGAGCTTTATAATGAGCCTGCCTACCGCCATAAAATAGATGTCTTCCTGAAAGCTCGAACATTGCTCCTTTACAAGGGTGATAAGATCAATTCTCGTATTAAAATATCAGATAAGGAATTGAAAGACCGTTATGAGGGAAAATTTCTGCCCCGTCTGCAACTGCAGATACTCTATTTTAATGACGAGGGGGCGGCGAAAAAATCTTACACACAAATAAAAGAAGGAAATTTTGATTTTGCAAAGTTTGCGGCTGATGCGAAAGTAATTGATAAGAATTCCGTGTATTTTGAGGAAAAATGGACACGGAGCAATCAGCTTCAGCAGGAGTGGCGTCCCGCGGTAGATGGTTTGGCATCAGGAGCGATGACCGAGCCTTTTCAATGGAGTAAAGGTTTTGTCATCATTCGTCTCAAGGAGCGGAAGGGATATGATGCTGAGGATTTTGAGTTGCTGAAACCAATGATCACCAATGAGATCAGGGAGGTAAAGGATCAGCAGCTTACTGTCGAGCTTATCGGACAGTTGAAGAAAAAATATCAGGTCAAAGTAGACCAGCAGGTTTTTGATGCCTTGAATCTGGATTCTTCCAATGAAGAACTCCTTGATCAGACCCTTATTTCCATGGACAATGAAAGTTATTCGGTGAGAGTGTTTCTGGATTCCATCAAAAAGGAACAGCAATTCCGTAAACAGTATGGCTTTACTGTTGAAGAGGGAGATAAACTGAAAAAAAGGCTGCTTGATGGAGTGCTTGCCCAGACTCTTACCACAAGAGGGGCCCTTGATGAGCATTATGAAGAAAAAGAACCTTTAAAGCCTCTTTACCTTTTTTATACGCAGCACCGACTGATAAGGGAACTTGAAAAACGCCTTTTCAGACCCAAGGTTCAGGTCAGTGAACAGGATATCGAAAAGTATTATCAGGAAAATCTGGATCGCTTCTCTCAACCTGAAATGGTCTCCCTGGCCGTCGTGGAGGATGAGGAAAACCTTATTAACAAGATGTATGAGGAAATGAAAAAAGGCGCTGATCTCTTTGAGGTGGCATCCCGCTATTATTCCGGACAACTGCCGGTACAGAACATGCAGTTTAAAAATCTCGATCCGATTGTGCAGAAGGTTGTAGATGATCTGGTGATTGGTGAAGTGAGTAATCCCTTTGTTGTACAAGGTCACCATACAATTATAAAATTGATAAAACGGACTCCAGTCACCCCCATGCCCTTTGACCATGTACACGATAAGGTTGCCGCCCTGGTTGATAAAGAAAAATTTTCCAGGGTACGCGATGAGTATCTTGCCGCTCTGAAGGAAAGATCGGTTATTGAAATTAACAACCGCGCCTGGGAGAAAATTACAAAGGAACTCGGTGATCTTCATGTCGGGAAATAAAATTAAGTTATTTTTTGGACTTGCGTTCATCCTTAGTTTGCTTGTTTCCTGTGTCGGCACTCAGCCGGTTCGCCAGCCCCGGAAAAGCTGTGTGGAATGTCACGCCGATATGGCTGCCGCTTTTAAACAGGGGGTCGTTCACAAACCTGTACAAGAAGACAATTGCGAGGCTTGTCATATTCATCATGGAATGATCGGCGGGACTTATCTTCGCCAGAATCCGCCTGAACAGTGTTTTGTCTGTCATCGGCTGAAAGAAGAGGAGAGCAAGAAGAAGTCTGTGCACAAGCCTGTGGCCGAAGGCCTCTGTCTGTCCTGCCACGAGGTGCATAACAGCGCTCATTTGGGCCTGCTTAAATCCGGCAGCCCGGAGATCTGCTTTACATGTCATGACAGGAAACAATTTTCCCGGGCGAATGTGCATGCTCCTGTTACAGTGGGATGTGCCAGCTGTCATGTAAACCATGGATCGGACGTGAATTCCCTTCTCAAACAGGACGAAGACAGCCTCTGTCTTTCCTGTCATCAAAATGATCAGGCTGCTTTCCGTAAAAGTCACCGGGATTATCCGGTGCAAGGAAAGTGTGTTCTCTGCCACAGCCCGCACAGCTCCGATGGACTCCATTTGTTAAAGTCTGTAGTGCATAAGCCGGTCTTGGAGGGTAACTGTGCCGGTTGTCATCTGATTGGCGGTGAAGGGGAGATACAGATTAAAGGCGATGCAAATGCAGGATGTGTAACCTGTCATCCTCGCAGCAACGTGAAAATGACCAGCCGGCATAAGCCTTATACAGAGGTGCTTTGCCTAAAGTGTCATGCATCTCATGCCAGTGAACACAGAGATATGCTTGCCGTGCCCCCGGAAAAGGTATGTGTAAGTTGTCACACCAGTGAAGACAAAAGCAAGATCAAAAGCAGCCATGACCCGTTCAGCAAGGGTCAGTGTCTTTCCTGTCATGTGGGGCACGCTTCGCAGCGGGTGACTCTGCTGGCTCTCGATTCTTCGCAGATTTGTTATAAGTGTCATGAGAAAAAACTGTACAGTGAGGGCAGCGTTTCCCATCCTCCGGCTGCAGAGAGCAAATGTCTGGGCTGTCACAAGCCTCATGAAGCTGGCGAGAGAAGATTACTTGTCAGGAATGAGAAGGACATGTGTCTTTCCTGTCATCAACAGAGCGCCCGCGAGATGGGCAGTTTCAGCCTCCATACTCCTTTTGTCAATGGAGACTGCAGCCGTTGTCATGAGCCCCACCAGGGGGAAAGAAAGAATCTGTTAAAGGAAAGTGAGGTCGACGGCAGACTTTGTTTCACCTGTCATAAGGTTCTGGAAAAACAAAACGAGAATATGATTGCGCATGACCCTTTTGCTAAAAAACAGTGCGAAAAATGTCATGCGCCGCATGCCGGGGATTATGTTTACAACTTGAAAGAAAATCCTGGAAAGCAATGTCTTGCCTGCCATGGGGGGATGGAAAAAGTGATCAATGACTCCCCGGTGGTTCATGGACCGGTGAAAGATCTGAATTGCTCTGCCTGCCATCTGGCGCATGGCTCCGCATACCAGAAAAATCTGACCAGGAAACAGCCGTCCCTTTGTCTCAGCTGCCATCCGCAGATTTACAGGTATTGGCAGGAAGGTGTCGCCCATGATCCGGCGACAAAGGATTGTTTGCTCTGTCATGATCACCATGCCTCCAACAATAAGGGAATTGTGCTTGAAAAAGGCGGTTTGCTCTGTGCCCGATGCCATAATCTCACCGAAACACGATTTACTGCCGTACATCAAGGAATTCGTCCGGGGAATGATTCCTGTCTGAAGTGCCATGATCCTCATGGCGGCCCGGCAAAGGGATTATTACTCCCGATAAGTCATAAGCCGTTTGCTGAGGGCAAATGCAGACCTTGTCATCCGGGGGAGGGCAGAAAATAATGTTAAATTATTATCAAATAGCTGTCATCTCCTGGCTGGCCATAGTTTTTCCCATTGCAGCGGCAGCAGATACTGTCTGCTTTAATTGTCACAAAAAGGAGACGTTCAGCGGTAAGGTTGTGCATCAGCCCCTTGCCCAGGGGAAATGCAGCGCTTGCCATAATCCCCATGTGGCACGTTTTAAGGGATTGCTGGAAGAGGAAGGTTCCGCACTCTGTTTTTCCTGTCACGGGAAGGAGCAGGAAGCATTCAAGCAGGGCATGGTTCATCAGCCTGTGCGCAGCGGACAATGCCTTGTCTGCCATGAGCCTCATTCCAGCTCCAGAAACGGGCTTCTCAAGGATCAGTTAAGCGCAGCCTGCTTCGGCTGTCATGATAAACTGCCGCAGAAATTTCAATATACCCATAATCCTTACAGCAAGGGACAATGTTATTCCTGCCACCGTCCTCATCAGTCTGTTTATGGCCAATTGCTCAAGGATGAACCTGATAAAGTCTGTCTGTCCTGTCATAAATCCCAGGACCTGCAGAAAGGCCATGTGAATTATCCCGGAAATCTGCGAAACTGCCTTTCATGTCACAATCCACACGGCAGCGGGCGGAAAGGCATAGTTCGTGCCGTTCTTCATGCCCCTTTTGCCCAAGGTTGTAAAGAGTGTCATGATAAGGGGAAAATACAGGGCGGCACGCAAAACTGTCTCAGGTGTCATGAAGCGGTTGCAACCGGAATGCTTGCCCGTCATAGCCATTTAACGGGCAAGGGGAAAAATAAATGTATGGCATGCCATTCACCCCATGCCGGCAATGACAAGAGTTTATTAAAAGGCAGCCAGTTGCAAGTATGCCGCGGCTGTCATAATGATACCATTGCTCGTTATGAAGACAGACTTTACAGGCATCCGAAAGCGAAAGAGGGGTTGTGCATGACTTGTCATGAGGTGCATGGTTCTAACAGGGTCGCCATGCTGAGGGGTGATGGCAATGCCATTTGTACCCGCTGCCATGAGACCCAGGGGAAATTCACTCACCCGGTTGGGGAAAAGGTGGTGGATGTCAGAACCGGTCTGATGGTGACGTGCATCAGCTGTCATCTGCCCATGGGATCTGATTTTAAATATGAATTGATATACAGTGGTTCGAAAGATTTGTGTATTCAGTGTCATAAGAGATACTGATGGGAATATTGATTCAGCGCTTTCGATGACGGAATGCCGATTTGTGAAGGAGTCTCTATGAAGTACGTGAAAAATATGTTGGGCCAGTCAGCATTGCTGGCAGTCTCAATTTTTATCGTCGCGACAACTTCTCTGGCTGCCGAACCTTGGGCCTGGAAGGCAACGCTTGACGGCGCCGGATCCGGTCAAGCCATTGTCATGCCTACTGCCCTGTATATAGATGCCGAGCGGCAACGTTATTATGTGGTCGACAGCGGCGGAAACAGGTTGGTTTCTTTTTCCCGGGAAGGCAATCTCCTTCATGCTTTTACCGCGGAAGGCAAGCTGCAGATTCCCTATGATATGGTTCGTGATAACGCCGATGTTATATGGGTAGTCGAGAAAGGGCGCAACAGTCTGACAAGTATTGATGTCAAGGCAAAAGAAATTTTAACGTATATCATTAAGGATGGTGAACGGACACTTGTTCCGGATCGCATCGACTATAAAAATGGTATTTTTTATGTCCTGGATAAAGAAACCGGACAAATTGCCATACTCAGCAGTGACCTTTCTGTGAAGAACTGGATATCCTGTTCGGAGTGTACCTCCGGTATTGTTGATTTTAAACTCACAAACGATGGTATTTGGGCCTTGGATCAACTGGATAAGAAAGTGGTTCAATTTGACGGCGAGGGAAAATTGATCAAGAATTTCGATGTTGGTCAGAAGGTTGAGTTCCCTGTCTCTCTGGCAATCGGTCCTGCGGGCAATGTTTACGTACTTGACCGCCATGTGGCGGACATTGCCGTTTTTGACGCACAAGGGGGCTTTAAATATACCTTTCTTGCCAAGGGCTGGTCGCGAGGTGAGCTTTATTTTCCGATCGAAATACTCTTTGACCCGTGGGGAGGTCTTTGTGTTGTGGAAGAGGGCAATGGCCGGGTACAAGTATTCGGCCGTTAAAAAGGGGTGACCATGAAGACAACAAAAGGTGTCAAGGAACTGGTTGCGCTGTCTTTGATCCTGTTTCCACTTGTGTGCGATGCCAAGGTTACGGGACAATGCGGCAATTGTCATACCATGCATAACAGCCAGGGGGGGGCCGCTGTGGTGGAGAATTGGGTAACTGGTTCCATGGTTTCATCAGCTACACCAAATGAAGGCTTGCTCAATACCAACTGTATTGGCTGTCATCAGGGACGAAATAGTGGCGGCGTTACCCCCTTTGTTCTCGATACAACAGGGGCGCCGACCTATGGCACCCAGACCCTTGCCGGCGGCAATTTTTACTGGGTGGCAATAGGAGGAGGGGGGGACGACACCAAAGGCCATAATGTTGCCGGCATAAGTGGCGAAGATGCTACTCCGGTTTTGCACAAAACTCCCCCGGGCTGGAATGCAGCTTTTAGTGCCAATACCCAGCTGAATGGAGGACTTGCGACATGGAGTACTCAGTTGACCTGTGCGGGAACGTATGGTTGCCATGGTAAGCATTATGACGGCGGCGGGGTTGATGAAATTACCGCAATATCAGGGGCCCATCACACCAACGATCCAACCATTGACGGAACGACAACCGGGAAGAGTTTCCGTTTTCTTTACGGTATTATCGGTTATGAGGATCCCGATTGGGAATATACAACCGGTGCAGGCGATCATAATCAATATTACGGCTACGACAGATCTGGCGATACTCCTCCTGCCGCCGCCCCTGAAAAACGAAGCATCAACTACCTCTGTGCTGAGTGCCATGGGGATTTCCACTCAGGTGCTGGAGATCTTGGCGCCGGCACGGATCTCACCGCTGCTTCCCCCTGGCTCAGGCATCCAACCGATTTTGACATGAATAATCTTGCTGCCGGCAGTGAATATAAGAGCTACGGCGATGGCGGTGTAGGTGTATATAATCCCCTTGTTCCTTTAGCCACTGACCGTATAGCAGCTCTTGTAGATCCTCCAGTAAGCAACGTGTTTGCAACTAACGGAGATGCAATAGTAAGTTGTCTATCCTGTCATCGAGCCCATGGGTCTCCATATGATGATCTTCTTCGCTGGGATAATAAAGCGTGGCCTGGCGTCGGCGTAATTAATGGTTGTATTCTCTGTCATACGAGCAAAGACTGACAGGTTGTTTTTCGATTAATAAAAAAGCAGGTTTTTTATTATGAAAGCACGTTTGGTTGGATCAAATATTATCTCGCATTTGCTTGTTCTGCTCTGTGGAATTTTTTTTCTAGCCGGTTGTCAGCAGGGGGGAGCGGTTGGTGGCGATTTTTTATCCCGTGCGACTCTTCAGGAAAGCAGCGGTGATGCGAGGCTTTCTGTCTTCTTGCGGTTGAAAGAGCCTGAAGGTCCGAATCTGTGGATGAAAATCAGCAATCTTGAGGTCGGTTCATACAATACCTGGTTCCCTCTCAGGACAGCCCGGGAGGAAATCCAGCGCCAGGACGTACGTTCAAACGGGCAGATTCTTGCCGGCAGAGGAGGGGTTCCGGCAGGCCGATATCAGAGTATCAGATTTACAGTTGAAAAGGCTGCCCTTGATCGTGATGGGGAAAAGATTTTTTTGTCTGTAGACAACCCGGTTGTTGAAATCAATTTTCCGTCTGAACTCAACCTTGCCAAAGAAGACAGTACGTCACTTTTCCTGACATGGGATGCCGCCGGTTCCATGCAGGGAACCGCCATCCTCAGCCCAAGAATGACCATTACCCTGCAGAGTATTCCCCTCGTGACGGATCTGGCCTATGTCTCCTGTCCGGAGCTTGACACCATTTACATAGTCAGAACAGATGTGAATATGGTATGCGGTTCCATTGGCATCAGCGGCAAGCCAACCACTATTATTGCAAACCTGGCAAAAAATCGGCTCTTCGTCCTTGCGCCGAAGGCCTCAGCCGTTAAGATTCTCGAACTGACCTCAAATCGGCTGATCGATCAAATCAGGATACCACTTTCGATAAAATCAACCTATATGACGGTCAGTTCGGATGGGAAGTGGGCTTATCTGCTTGATGAGATGGGCAACAATCTGGTCCGTCTCAATCTGCAAACCGGTACTGTTGACGGGCAGATTCGCGTTGGCTCGCGCCCAAAGTATATGCTCTATATCGAGGAGCAGAATTTGCTTGCGATTTCCTGCGCATATGCCCAGAAGGTATATTTCCTGGATGCAACTTCCTTGACGATCGTCAATACGGTTGATACAGGAGGAACACCTGATGGTCTACTGGTGCGGGATAACTATCTTTATGTGGCAGAAAGTTCCAGCAATTCGGTGTCGGTTTTTGAGCTTCCCGGGGGCAGGAACAAGTCGCGTTTTAATGTGGGGATCAAACCGAGACGGCTTGTTTTCGGCAACAGCCATATTTATATTTCGAATTACGGGGCAGGTAATGTTTCATTGCTGAGGCCCGGTCAGCTCAATGTTTCCCGGGGCATCCAAGTTGGCGGTATGCCCTTTGAAATGGACGTCTCTCTCACCCGTCAGTGGCTTTATGTGGGCGATGAGTCTAAAGGTGGAATTTCTGTCATTGACCTTTCGTCAAACAAGGTGGCTGGGTGGATCGAACTGGGTGCCGCGCCGGATACTTTTGTAGTGGTTAATTAACCGGAAGCTCGATTGTCACGGTTGTGTGGTCACTTATCTGGCTTTCCAGATAAATTTCTCCATGGTGTTGTGCAACAAGTTCGCGGCTGACTGTAAGCCCCAAACCAATGCCCTCTGATGCCGGTTTAGTTGAAAATGAAGGATCAAAAACCTTTTTTAAGTTTTCAGCTGATATTCCGATGCCAAAATCGGTGAAGATCAGGCGAATCATCTTTTTCCCTTTTTTTTCAATTTCATTGGTGCTGATCCTGATTATTTTATTTTCATCCTTTTGCAGATAACGTTCGTTGAGTGCTCGACGGGCATTGTTGAGTATGTTGAGAAAAACCTGCTGCATCTGTCGCCCATTGGTTCTGTATGGCAAGGTGGTATTGAAGTTTGTTTCAACCGTGGTCCCGTCGATTCTGAAATAGTGACTCATGAGAGTGAGTGAATTCTGCAAAACCTCTTCAATCGGGGCAAGTTCTTTTGAATCAGCATCGTCCTGCCCATAGGCGAGCAGGTTTTTGGCAAGACCGGCTATTTTTTCTCCCTCCACAATAATCTTCTTAAAAAGCTTATCCCGTTCAATTTCGAAGTCAGGATCGCAGGCTGCATCGGCAAGGACCTGGGCATAATTAATGATCCCGTTGCTGAGATTGCTGACCTCATGGGCAACTCCTGTCGACAGTTCCCCCAGTACGGCCAGGTGTGAAACACGCACCATTTCCGCCTTTTTATTTTTTTCAGCAGCAAGGCACTGTGCCAGTTCCTCTATTTTTGCCTGCTCCTCGGACAAATCAAGCCCCAGGCAGTATATTTGATACGATTCACTGTTTTCCGCGGGATATTTAATAAAGCTGCAACGAATGTGAGAAGAGGGGCTTTGGCCTTTTGTTGCCAGTGACATATGAAAAGTTTGGCATGTGGTGGTGAGGCCCTCAAGAAATTGCGCCCCGGAAATCTTGGTGTCAGCCATATTGTGCGGCAAGATGAAAAAATCACGCCATTGTCTGCCAGTCAATTCTGTCGGACTGAAGCCGTATTTTTCGGCAATGTTGCTACTGATGTCAATAATTTTGCCGTCACTGGAAATTACAGCGAAAAACCCTTTCAGCGAAGTGACAAGTTCTAAAAAGGTTTGATGATAGCTTTGCAGTTGCATTTGCAAATCACTGCGTTGCCCCAGCAGATCGGCAATGGTGCCGGTCAGGTTGGTCAATTCCTTGGATGGACTATTTACCTCAATGCTGCTGTTCCGGCCAGAAGCGGCTTCACTACTTTTGCTGACAAGTTGCAGCAAAGGTACAATCAACTGGCGATGAAAAAGGGTCAGCACAGTCACCAGTAAAAAGACGACAAAAGTGGCAGAGCCGATGATAATATTTTGAAAGCCGATCAACTTCTTTTTGGCGTTATTTACCAGTACCCGGTCAAATAGGATAAGTCTTTCTCCCAAGGTACGCATCTCACTGTTCAAGTTTCGTTTGTTTTCAATCTCTTCAGAGCCGGATTCAATTTTTCGCAGCAGAAGGATGATGCCGGGCAAATCAATACTGTTTAAAAAAGTCAGTTTATATTCATCTCCGATGTTTTTTTCGCCCAGAATGGCCGTCAGGTTGCTGTTGAGTTTTTCCATTTCAGCGGAGATGCCGGAAAAAGGTTTCGATTGCTGACCATCCAGAAGGGCCTCAGAGACATGTTCGCGGATGATGGAAAATTGAAAAATAAGACTTTCGGTTCGTGCGATAATGGCTTCATGTTCCTGATAGAGCTGATATTGACGAACTCCCTGGCTGAGCAGGATTACCAAGGCGACGAAGACTGCCAGGTAAATAGCGTAGATCGTTGATTTGAGAGGAAGAGCCATTGTCAGCCTTGAGTTGGCAGGGGAGACATGTGCCTCCCCTGCCCTGCCTTTAATAATTAAACGTTAAGGGGAGCGGTGTTTATTTGGAATCCCCCTGCCACGTATAAAGAATAGGCAGACGATACAGTACTGCCCGGTAAACCACAATGTATGTGGCATAAACGGTTATTGCGATAACAATCTCGCGCCAGTGTGGAATTTCCTGATAAAGTTGCCAGTTAAAGGTTATCAGGGCTGTATTTAACCTGTTGAAAGCGATGCCGAATACCGAGACAAAGGCGGCGAAGCGTGCGAGTCCGGCCCTGTTCGTACGGATGGCCATGGTAAAGAAGACGAGTGGCAGGATGACACCCGCTGTTATTTCAAAAATATACCACTGCCCCCAGCCTGTAAGGAGATATCCCCACTCGTTATCATGGGCAAGTGCAACCAATTTGATAACAAGGTAGGTGATGAGGGCCAGAGAACAACCCTTGGCGATTCCCAGGGTAATCTGGTCGAGATTTTTGCTAAAATTAGCATCGCATCGCCATCCCAAGAACCATTTGCTGAGGGTACTGACAACAATCAGCATGGAAAGACCGCCGAATATGGAAGAGCAGAAAAAATGAAACCATTGGAAGGCCCCCGAAAACCAGAGGGGATGAACCTTGCCGGGCGCATAGGTAAAGAGTGCACCCAAAGCGCCCTGATGCAAGGTGGAAAGGATGATTCCTGCAATGGTAAGTCCCAACACGATACTTTTGATGAATTTTTTCGGTTTCACCCATCCCATTAACTCGCTGGTAGCCGGCACCAACTCAGCCATCTGCACGGAGAGATAGGTGGCAACATGCCAGGCTACCAGAAAGAGAACCGCTGCAGGCCCGAGTGAAACAAACATTGGGTAAACAAGTCGCCATGGCTGACCGAGGTCGACCTCGAGAAATACAACAGCGAAGAAGTAGCCAAGCAGTCCGTTTAACAGGCCGAGACGTTCAATCGGCTTGAAATCCTTTCTGCCGAAAAGTTCTACTGTGGTTCCCATCATAAACCCGGAAGCTGACAAGGGAACCATGACAAACAGACCCCAGCCAAGAAAGAGCCCCCAGGGATAATCATAGGAACTGTGTGTAGCCCAGCCAAGGCCGAAAATGAAACGTCCTACAAGTATTGGAATGCCGACTGCATAAATGATGGCAAGTATCCAGTTGAAAGGATTGCGAAAAAGTTGCTTCGTGTATTCCTGAGGAGTTAATCCGAGAAGCAGTTTATCTTTCAATGACCAAGGATTATTGGTCTTTGGTTTTATGAGTGTATCGATGGGCTGGAAGCCTTCAGCTATTAATTTTTTCATTTTTCCCTCCTGTTATGCCTTGGGCGGCTCTTCTTTATTTGCCTGCTTCCTGGTTGACAGGAGATGAAAGCCGGTGAACAACGCTGGCCAGATGCAGAGAACCATAGGGACGATGGCAAGAAAATCCTTGACGTAACTGATAATTGGTTCCTTGCCGAGGTGCATGTCAAACCCGATCTTTTCAAATGGCACATCAGAGAGATACATCCACGATGTGCCACCAACTTCATGTTCTCCATAAAGGTGATCGACGTATTTCCCAGGGTTTTCCCCAATCTTTTCATGGGCAAGAGCAATAAGGTCTTTCCGTTTACCAAAGGTCATTACGCCTTGAGGGCAAGATTCGACACATGCTGGAGGACGTCCGAATTTAAGACGGGTGTCATAGCACATGATGCATTTCTTAACGACCGGATTGATAGCGCTGGAATAGCTGTATGCAGGAACATAAAACGGACAGGCAATCATGCATGTGCGGCAACCGACACATACCTTGGGGTTATAGATAACGGCCCCTTCAGGAGTTTTTGTGTAGGCGTTCACAAAACAGGAGGTAAGGCAAGCGGGTTCATTACAGTGATTACATTGAAATTTTCTAAAAAGTGGGTGCTCACGTCCATCAATATTGTAGCGGTTTACCACAGTATAGGCCTTTTCTGTAGTACGGCGGGGCAATCCTCCTTGGCGGTGCTCATCAAACACGCTGTAGTCATCAAAAGGCTTATCTGGTTCAGGCAGTCCCTGTTCCTTGTTGCAGGCTGCTTCACATGTGCGGCAGCCCACACATTTGGTCATGTCCACCAGCACTCCCATGCTATCAGGATAGCCGCCAAAATCACCACCGGCAGCTAAGGCTTTTTTTGCTTTTCCGGCGGCAGCGGCAGCAGCGATACCTCCTGCCAGGCTCCCCTTGATAAAATTTCTCCTGTTTAATTTCTTCATATTTTCACCTATGCATTAGTCGATTCTGGTTTATTTTTAATGATGACCAGTTCCCTTGCCTGGTTTTGGTGCGTATTGTCCTGTGTTGTAAAATTTCTCACCCTTTTCAATCATGGCGTGACAATCCTGGCAACCAACTGGCCCACCAGTTTCTTGGTGACAACCCATGCAGTTCTGGTGAAAAGCAGCTTTGAGCCCTGGTTTCATTTTGTGATGAAGAAGTGGATTTTTTTCGATTATTGACAGATTGGCAGAGGAAAACGGTTCGATGAGGTGGCAACTGTTGCATGCCGGTGATTCAGCTTCAGGGCTGTCTTTGTGGCATGGAATACACATTTGATCTTCAGGTGGAGTGCCTGCTGTGTGGTGGTGGCATAGTGAACAATTGTCTTCAACTGCCTCAATATGCATGTCATGATCAAAGCTGACCCCCTCATATAGGTTAGCAAGGCTGCTTAGCTCAAAGACCTCTCCATTAGCACTATATGCCAGTACCAATGGTGCTGCCATAGCGATTAATGCAGCAAGGCCAACTTGTTTTCCTGTTTTCAAACCCATTTTCTTTCTCCTTTTGAGAATGAATGAAAAAGTCAGGCTCTTGAAAAAACTCGACCCTCTAAATTTAATTGTGGCTTACGCCTGCAAAATTGCTTGCAATAAGCCTTCAGCATAAACAATGCCAAGACATTGTGAGGTTGTTGTTTGGGAAAATTAGAATGCGTGGCAGGATGCAGAAGAAAAATAAAGAAATGAATAACGGCTCAATTCGGCAGGGGAGATGCTACACAAAAGTGTGGCAGAAAGTGTTGCATGCCACACTTTTGTAGCTACACATGTGTGGCGCTACGTTGGACGTGGTTGCTGTTGTCTGCCTCGCAACATTTCTTCGTTCAGTCTGCTTAGTTCCTTACATTTTAATATAATGTTGACCTCTTCCGCATTGATGGTTTCTGACACCAGAAGTGTTTCAGCAAGTTTGTGGAGATAGGCTATTTTCCCCTCAAGAATAATCATGGTTTCCTGGTAGCAATCTTCTATGATTTTGTTGATTTCCATATCAATAGCCTGCGCGGTTTCTTCACTGTAGGAGCGTTTTGTAGTCCCGGTTTGAAGAAAACTCATGTCAGCAACGACATAGGCGCGGGGGCCGAGCATATCACTCATTCCCCATTCGCAAATCATCCTGGTGGCGATTTCCGTGGCGGACTGAAGATCACTGCTCGCACCAGTGGTAAACTGGTTGAAGATAATTTCTTCCGCTGTCCTGCCACCCAGCAGGGTCATTATCCTGGATCTAAGGTACTCTCTTGAATAGGAGTGTCGGTCGTCCAATGGGATCTGCTGCGTCACGCCCATTGCCCTTCCTCTTGGGATAATAGTTATTTTATGGACCGGGTCGGCTTCGGGCAGCAATTCCGCAACAATAGCATGTCCTGCCTCATGGTAGGCCGTCACCTTTCGTTCCTGTTCGCTGATAACCATTCCTTTACGTTCAGCTCCCATGAGTATTCTGTCCTTTGCCTCTTCAATATCAATTGTTTCGATAAAATTCTTGTTTTTGCGGGCCGCCATCAACGCAGACTCATTCATGAGGTTGGCAAGCTCTGCCCCGGTAAAACCCGGGGTGGTTTTGGCAACCCTTTCCAGCGCTACATCTTTGCCCATGATGAGTTTCTTGGCATGCACCTGGAGAATTTTTTCTCTTCCTTTCACATCGGGGGGTAATATAATTACCTGCCGATCAAAACGCCCGGGACGAAGAAGGGCCGGGTCAAGCACATCAGGGCGATTGGTTGCGGCAACTATGATGACTGTTTCCCCTGATTTGAAGCCATCCATTTCAACCAGCAAGGCATTGAGGGTCTGCTCCCTTTCGTCTTGGCCACCTTGGGCGCCTGCTGCTCCTCGGCTTCTTCCGACTGCATCAATTTCATCAATGAAAATGATACAGGGAGCGTTTTTTTTAGCCTGTTCAAAAAGATTACGCACCCTTGAGGCGCCGACACCAACGAACATTTCAACAAAATCAGATCCGCTCATACTGTAGAATGGAACACCCGCTTCACCTGCAATTGCTTTGGCCAGCAGCGTCTTGCCTGTTCCAGGTGGACCCTGAAGAAGCACTCCTTTGGGGATATGTCCCCCAAGTTTGGTGAATTTGCTTGAATTTTTAAGGAATTCAACAGTTTCGACAAGCTCTTCCTTGGCTTCGGGAATTCCCGCAACATCTTCAAAGGTGATATTGAGTTTTTTTTCCGGTGTTAACAAGGCGTTACTCTTGGTAAAACCACTGCCCTTTTGCTGTCGCATCAAGAAATACATCCAACCGCCCAGAACAATGATCAACAGAAATGGTGAAAAGAGAAAGGAGGATGTGCCCTTAAGCGGACGGGTGGTAATAGTAATATTCTGTTTTTCAAGTTTTGCCAAAATAGTTTGGATATCAGGCGCAATTGTCTGATACTGCCGGTCAAATTTATCTATGGCTTCAATTAATCCTCCTTCTATGGTCACCTTTGTGATCTCCTTATCGTTTAACTGGCCCACAAAAGTGGAATAATCAAGGTAGGGGAGTTTATTTTCCGCTTTCCAGAAATTGAAAGCGATGAGAACTGCCACTGCCGTTAGAAGAAGAATCAGAAAGTTGCGAAAACTGAAATTCATTAAATCCTCCACAGATGAATTTGGCATTATTTACGCAATATTATCCCTTGTTTTTTAATCTTGCAAGCTTTGGGCCTTGTTACGGGAAAGAATTGAGATTCAAATGTTTGATAGGAAAAAATGGCAATAGCCCCGGAAAAGCGTTGGGGGCTGCTGAAAAATGTAGCGATAGTGTTTTCAAATGCGTTAACCACCGCGCTGTCAGCGGTGGTTAACAAGGATGCTTTAAGAAGTGAGTTCGAGCTGTGAAATGTCGATGTCAAACTGTCTTATTTTTCTGTACAGGGTGCTGCGGTCAATGCCGAGAATGCGGGCGGCCTGGGCTTTGTTGCCGTAAGTGAGGCGCAATGTATTTAAAATACGTTCTTCTTCGTTGTCTGACCAGTCAGCGTTTTTGATCTGTAAATTGGATATGTCGGCGTTTTCAGATATTTCCAGACTCTCCTGATTCTGGAGTTCAAGGGGCAGATTAGACAGGGTGATAGTTGCCCCGGAGCATAGAACGCAGGCACGTTCGATAATATGTTCCAGTTCTCTTACATTGCCCGGCCATTTGTGTTTTACAAGCTGTCCCAGCGCCTGGTCTGAGATGCCATTAATAGGCTTGTCGAGTCTTTTACTGAAACGATCGATGAATTTTTTAACCAGAAGAGGAATGTCGTCATAGCGTTCACGCAGGGGAGGAAGGATAATATCGATAACTTTAAGTCTGTAATAAAGATCTTCCCGGAATTTTCCTGCCATGACCTGGGACTTCAGATCAGCGTTGGTTGCCGCAATAACCCTTACATCAACCTTGATAGGCTGGTCTTCGCCAACGGGATAAAAGGTACGTTCCTGCAGAAAACGCAGCAGGCGCAACTGCATCATCGGCGAAATATCCCCGATTTCATCAAGAAAAAGAGAGCCGCCGTCCGCCTGCAGAATACGTCCTTTTCGGTCTCGATCCGCCCCGGTAAAAGACCCTTTCTTATGGCCGAACAGTTCGCTTTCCAGCAGGTTTTCCGGTATTGCCGTACAATCGACCTTAACAAGCGGCATGTCTCTTCTGTGGCTTTCGGCGTGCAGAGCTTCCATAACAAGTTCCTTGCCTGTGCCGCTTTCTCCTGTAATCAACACTGTGGTGTCTACCTTGCCCACATTTTCTATGAGAGTATAGACAGTCTGCATGGCTCTGCTGTTGCCGATCAATCTGTGCAGGCCGATTCGCTTTTCCCGTTGCTCAAGAGCCTCGAGACGGCTTACGTCACGTGCAACCAATACAACTCCGAGAAAATGGCCGTCTGAGGTTAGCAGAGGTGCCGCACTGACTCTGAAAATGTTGACATCATGCCCTTCAAATTCAAATTCCATCCGGTGTTCAGGAACTTCAAGTTCATTTTTGAGCACTGTCTGGGCGTCAAAGCCGAAAATTTCAGCAAAAAACGGCAGTTCATCAATCCTTCCCTTTGGCTCAGTGCCAGGGTTGATTTTCTCCAGCCACTTACGGGCCTCTTTGTTCATGTCAATGATCATCATTTCAGGATCAACGGTGACAACGAGGTCTTTGATACTGCGGAATACGGTCTCCAGATACTGCTGATATCTCTCTTTTTCCAGAATAAGCTGATCATTTTCCTTGTGCAGGGCAAACTGCTGAAGAGCCATGCGGGCCGTCCGAAGAAGATTGTCTTTTTTAACGGGTTTGGCCAGGTAGTCAAAGGCTCCTAAACGAACCGCTTCGGCTGCTGAGTTGATGTTCGGATAGCCTGTTACCATGACCACCGGGCATTTTCTGCCAATTTCCTTTACGCGGCGCAGAAGATCAATACCTGAAGAACCCTCCATGACAATATCGCTGATGATAAGATCGAACGGGTGTTTTTCAATCAGGTCCAATGCCTCATCATAGGAAGTGGCGACAAATACCGGCCCGTAACCCTCTCTGCTGAGAAACATTTTAAAGGTGAGGCGCAGACTTTCTTCGTCATCAACAATTAAGATGGCGCTGTTTTTTTTCGTCGCTTCATCCATACCGATTCTGTCAATGCTGTTCATCATTCTGACCACCTGTGTAAACGGGCAGATCTACCGAGATGTTGGTATACTGCCCAGGTTCGCTTTCGATATGTAAAAATCCGTCGAATTTCTTTACCAAGCCTTGGCTGATACTGAGACCCAGCCCCGTGCCCTCTCCTGATTTTTTGGTGGAGAAAAAGGTATTGCAGACAAAGTCGATAATCCCTGCAGGAATGCCAATGCCGTAATCTTTGATCGAAGTCCGGACATAGGTCTTTCCAGCCTCAAAAGTACTGATTTGCAGATCGAGCCGTTTATTTTTGTCCTTTCCTTTAAATTTTTCGTTTAATGCATATCGCGCATTGCTGAGCAGGTTAATAAAGACCTGTTCAAGCTGTTGAGGATGCACCCAAACATTGAGAACACTTGGCTGGATATCAACTGCAATAATTATGCCGTCTTTTATCAGCTGATGTTGGACCAGGGCGAGAGAATTTTCTAATACATCAGGAACGCTGGTTTCCATAAATGCCTGGCTGTCATCATCCCCTTGGCGGGCAAAGGAAAGGAGTTTGCTGACAATATCGGCAATTCTTTCGCCCTCACTGATAACACGCATGAGTATTGGAGAGATTGTCTCCTTGCTCCCAATGTCGTCCAGAAGAATCTGTGCATAATTTATAATGCCATTGATCGGATTGTTGATTTCGTGAGCAACTCCGGCTGCCAGTTCGCCGATGGAGGCAAGCTGGCTGGTTCGGATTTTTTTTGCCGCATAGGCCTTTTCTTCCGTTATATCGTTGAGCAGGATGAGGCACTTCATTTTGCCGTCAATGTCCTTAAAAGGGGAGTAGCTCTGGCTGAAATAACGGCCATTGCTCATAAGCTCCTCAGCCCGTTGCACCTGGCCGGTTTTTATGGCTTCGGTCATCATGCACGGATCACAGGGCTGGGAACGCTGTTTATAGACATCATAGCATTGGCGGCTGATTGCATCGCCAAGCAGGGAAAGAACCACATCGTTTTGGAATTCTATTTTATAGTCAGCATTGAGGATGTGCATTCCCTGTTTCATGGCCATCAGCATACAGTGGAATTTGTCTCTTTCACCACGGAGAATTTTTTCAATTTCCTGGCGGCGGGTAATCTGCTCGGCAAGAACCTCGTTGCTTTTCAACAACTCTTCCGTCCGCTCAAAAACACGCTGTTCCAGTTCCTCGTGACCCTTCTCCAGCATTTCCGCGTATTTGTTTCTCTCCGTGACATCCCGGAATGATTCAACAACTCCCAGAAGCTCACCATCCTTGTTATTGAGTGGCGAAGCCTGCACTTCGAAAAAACGTTTCTGTCCATTGGCTTTGATATGTTCAATTTCTATAATTGCCGTTGAGTCGCTCTCAAGCACCATGATCAGCGGACAGTCTCTGCCTGCTCTATTGCAGGGAATGTCCGAGTCAAAAATCAGTTTGTAGCAGAAGGGTTCCGTTGCGTGAATACAGGCGTTGTCCCTGGCAAAGTTACAGGCTGCCCGGTTGGCAAATTTCACTCTGAAGTCAGTGCCGATGACTATTATGGGATCCACAACTTCATCAATTATGGATGACAGAAACTGGTACTGTTCGTTCAGGGAGACCCTGAAGGCATTCACATCTGCCTTGGAAATCGTTTTATCGTCACTGTTCACTGAAGGGCGTTGCATTTTTTTTGTCCTCTTGTTACTTGGCTTCCCAATCATTCGTTCTGGACCGGGAGTTCAATGATTACCCGTGTATACTTCCCCGCCTCACTTTCCAGCGACATCTGGCCCTGAAAACTCTGAATTATACCCTGGCTGATGCTCAATCCCAGACCTGTCCCTTCCCCTGGTTTTTTGGTGGAGAAAAAGGGGTTGAAAACCATATTGACTATTTCCTTGTCAATGCCGGTTCCATGATCAGTAAACGTAATTCTCACCTGGCTTCCTTTCTCTGTCTGCAGCAGGGAGGTTTTGATCTCAAGAAGTTTGTTGGGGTCTGCGCCTTTGTAGCGGTCGTTCAAGGCTTGCCGGGCATTGCTGAGCAGATTGACAAAGACCTGCTGGAGCTGATGCGGGTGAATCCGCAGTGGTGGAATACCCTCCGGGAGATATATGTGTGTAATGGTTCCATCTTTGAGAAATTGATGTTCAAAAAGGGAGAAGGAATCCTCCAGTACATTTTTGATGTCAATTTTTCCAAAGGAGTCCTTTTCATCTTCGCTTTGGCGGGCAAAGGCGAGCAGTTTGCTGACAATATCCGCCACACGTTCCCCTTCACTGATCAGACGTGCCAGCAGGACATTTCGAGGGTCATTTGGCTCAGTGTCATCCATGATGATCTGGGCATAATTAATAATACCGTTGATCGGATTATTGATTTCATGGGCAACGCCTGCGGCAAGTTCTCCGATTGAAGCAAGCTGGGCTGTACGCATAGTTTTCACCCTGTTTGCCTTTTCGACGGTGATATCCCTCAGGAGCACCAGACATTTTGTCTGCCCATCAGTATCCTTGAAAGGCGCGTAACTCTGGCTGTAATTCCTGCCCTGGAAGATGATGTCATCGGCATGCTCTATCTGGTTGTTTTTGATTACATTGTGCATACGGCAGTTTGAGCAGGGCTCATCGCGCTGTTTGTAAACCTTGTAGCATTTTGCGCCAATCTGGTCGCCGAAGATATTTTTCAGGACATCATTCTGGAACTCAATCTCATAGTTAGCGTTGACTATATGCAGTCCCTGTTTGGTTGCCGCAAACATTCCCTGGATTTTGTCTCTCTCGGCGCGCAGCATCATACCCATTTGTTTGTGCTCGGTGATGTCTTCAAAAGATTCAATGCCGCCGATGACTTTTCCGTTGGGGTCGCGCAGGAAGTCCGAGCTTTTCAAAATGTATAATTTGCGGCCATCCCTGGTGCGCAAGGTGCATTCATGTCGTATGATGGGTTTCTCTATCTCGTCAGAAAAAAGCATGCATGGCTGCGAACAGAAGATAAAGCATTTTCTGCCCTTGATTTCATCGTGGGAATAGCCGGTTATCTCCTCTGTCCTCTTGTTCCATGATGTAACATAACGATCTGAATCCACTGTGAAAATAGCACAGGGCGACAGTTGGTAGAGAAGTTCCGCCTGTTCCTTAGCCCAGCGCAGTTGCTGTGCGGTTTCCTGGCGTTGTTTAATCTCCTGGTGCAGGGTCTTGTTTAGGTCGATCTGTTCATTCATTCTTTCCTGGACCCTCAGTTCAAGAAAATCATGTCCGTTTTCCAGCATTTTCTGCTCAATTCGTTGCTGGGTCACATCCCGAATTGTTGCAACGATGCCAACCAGGGATCCGTCTGGCCCCCAGATGGGTGAGCCGAGAATCTCGTAGATAATTTCTTCACCGTTTGCCAGTGGAATCGTGTAATCAATGGTGGAGTGTCTGCCCTCCTGCATAACTTTCTGCAGCAGGCAGCTGTGGCCGTTCTGATCGCATTTCGCCTCAGAGTTGAAAAGCAGCTTATGGCAAGGAATATCTTCTTCCTCGTTGAAAAATGACTCGCCGGAGATTTGATAAGCGGCTTTATTGGCGTATTTGACTTTATAATTTGTATCAATGACAATCAGAGGTTCAATCAACTCATTAATAAAGGATTCAAAAAAATGATATTTTCTGGGCCAGTCGGCATGTTCATTCCCTACTTCGGGTGTCCTCTGCTCCAGTTGCGCAATGCAGGATTCCAGCCTGGTTATTTCGTCGAGAAGCTCTTTTTTGGTCTTATTGGCGTCAGGCATTGTGGCCAGCCTTTTTTTGGGTGCATTGTTGAAATTCGCGGAGTCACAGGAAACAGAATTTTTATCATAACAGGCATCCTCGATGAAGGAGTCTATCATCGTAAATATTATTAATGCAAATTGCCTGCCAGAATAAAATGATGTTAATCTCTCCCCCCAAAAACATGCCAGAATTTTTTTTGGGGGATCGAAAACTTGTTTTGATAAATAATAAAGATTCCGTTTTAAGGAAGAAGTGATGAAAAGATGGGATTTACAGATCCGTACATACACCAAAACTTGCAGGGTTACCCTGGAAGGTAACATGCTTGATGCGTAAATCAAGCCACCCCTCTTCACCTGTTTTTTTGATGATCATTACTTCATATTGCTCTGGGGGCGATCCGACTTTCTGGGTCTCCATGATTTTAGAACGTAGATATCCCCGGTAATCTGGGTGAAAGATGTCCCACCAGTTCATGCTGAAAAGCTCTTCAGAAGTGTATCCAGTAATAAGCTCCATGACGGAATTGACATAGATAAGTTTCGGACCCTGGGTGATAAAGAGGCCGGAACGGGTAAATTCGGCTATGGTGCGCAGACGTACCTCTTTTTCCTTCTGTTCAAGCTGGTTTTTGTCAATGGCGTCCAGCATGGTATTGATCGAAGTGGACAGACTGGCGAATTCGTCTGAGCCTGATACTTGAACACGGGAAGACGGATGCGCTGATTTGCTGATTTTCAGAACATCATTGTTGAGTACAGCCAATCTGTTGATTACAAGTCTGTCCAGAATAATGAAAACGACAATAGAAAAAGTAAGGCTGGTGATAATTGTTGTCCAGAGGAGATAGGTCAGTGTTCGATGTCCCTGAATGTGAATGGTTCTTGGAAGCGTCAGGCGAAGAAGGAGAAGAGGCTGGCCGAAGATGTCTTTCATGATCCCGTAGCCGGCTATGGAATCGTTGTCCAGGGGTTTGATAATGAAATTGTCAGGGTTGCGCAGAATGATGTCGATAATCTCAAAAGAGTCGGTATGAGGCAGAGGGGTATTGATGATATGCACGGAGAAATCCATCTTAGTTATGTCTTTTATCGTCTGGGTTCGCGCCTCACCAAGGATGCGCATCATGATCAGCGTACCCCGGTTCGGCCCTTCTCCGTCAATTTTCAAGATAGGACGAGCAGAAATGAGCAGGACATCGTCGGAAATCATGATGAGTCCGGTGAAATGACTGTCATTGGTTGGATGGTGGAAAAGCTGTTTGTTGCCGGCGAGTTGCGAAAGGAGGTTGGCGGGAACAGGAATCAGGGCTTTTTGCTCAGGATCATAGAAGGTGCCGTGGACAAGCTTGCCCTCAGTGTCGAAGTAGAGCAGATAGTCAATTTTTGCACTTGAAAGGAAAGTGTCTTCGACAATGTTCGTTTCCTCATATTCTTTGTTGAGGTCTTGGATGAAATCATAGGTGTCATCCCAGCTGGCCCAGTCGTGGGTGATGGTATCAAGGGACTTTGACTGATCCTCGATGATGGCCCTGATCCGGAAAATGTTGTCGTGAACAAAACGCTCTTCTATTGTGTCGAAATTATTGAGAATGACATTTTTAAAAAGAAAATAGAAGATCACGGTCAGACTCAGAGAGACCACGCCGATGCTGACCAGAACTTTTTTGCGAATACCCATTGTCAAGCCCCTTGGCGACAATAATTAAAGCTGATAACTCATTAAGATCAAAAGACAAAAGAATAATTTTAACCACCCAGGTTGCCCTTTGCCCAGCAAGTTGCCGGACAAATAAGCTTTACCTGCCCCATGTGGGGCATTATCCTGCTAAATGATATTCCTTAATGTCTTTCAGCGGCATTTATGCTTGCATTCCCAACTTTACACACCATTATCTGTTATTGCTTCGGCAGTTATCCCGAGGATGGCGAAAATAACATAACGACACATGGATGTTCAATAATTCCGGAAACAATCAGGGCAGAAAAAAAGCAGGAGCCTGCAACTGTCAGAAGATGAACCAGAAAGGGAAATGATGCCAGGGAGACGTCCGCCTGCTGGTGGAGCAAGGAAAAAAGAATTCCGGCTATTTTTGATGTGGGGCTACTAAATGGAGCAAGAGAGTGCGGTTGCATTTGATTCTCTTCACTCTAGATTTTTGTTGTTTCCTGATGGCTTCCGTTCATGTGAACATTTGACTGCTCTTCAGGCAAGTCATCCAGTTGTTTGGAAAACTCGCTTTCCAGCTTATAGCGCTCAATTTTCCGGCGTAGCGTGTCTTTGGAAATACCCAGTTCACGGCATGTTGCCATTTTTTTCCAGTGGTTTCTTTCCAGGGCCATGTAAATGGCTTGCTTTTCAATTTCTTCGAGAGATTGCAGCCCCTGTGTTGATGATGCCTTCTCGCTGTCTGTGCCTGTTTTGATGCCGGGGACGGCAAATGGTTCAGGCAGATGTTCCGGCTGAATGAAGCCGCCTTCGCAGAGAATAAAAGCATATTCAATAATATTTTCAAGTTCCCTGATATTGCCCGGATAGTTGTAGCGCATGAGGAGATTCAATGATGCGCTGGAAATTCCGACAATATCTTTTCCCTGCTGGACGCTGTATTGTTTAATGAAGTGGTCGATCAATATCGGCACATCCTCCATGCGTTCCCGCAGCGGCGGGAGATGGATTTTGACCACGTTGAGACGATAAAAAAGATCTTCACGGAACAGCCCTTTGCTGACAAGCTCCTGCAGGTCTCGGTTGGTTGCGGTGATGATGCGGACATCCGCCTTAACCGGGACATTGGACCCAAGCGGCTCGTATACCTTGTTCTGCAGGACCCGGAGCAGTTTAACCTGCAGTGACTGGGGAATATCTCCTATTTCGTCAAGGAAGAGGGTGCCTTTCTCCGCAGCGGCAAAGCGGCCTTCCTTGTTCTGTTTGGCATCGGTAAAGGCTCCGGCCTTGTAGCCGAACAGCTCTGATTCCAGCAGGGTTTCAGGCAGGGCGCCGCAGTTGACGGTTACAAAGGCTTTGTCGTTGCGCGTGCTGGAATGATAAATGGCCCTGGCTATCAGCTCCTTGCCTGTTCCGCTTTCACCGAGAATGAGGACGGTGCTCGGACTGCGGGCGATATCCGGAAGAATGCCGAAAATTCGCTGCATTGCCGCGCTTTTACTGATGATCTCGTCGAAGGTGTAGCTTTTGCTCAGCTGTTTCTGCACCATTGAGATAGCGGAAAGATCACGGAAGGTCAGGGCACCGCCAATAATGTTGCCCTCATGGTCGGTGAGAGGGGAAGCGCAGATGCTGACGGGAACCCGGCTGCCATCGATATTACCGATGGTGATTGAGCGGTTCGGCACGGGTTTGCCACTATACAGACTCTGGGCGATGGCGCAGCTTTTGCCGCAGATGCTGGAATGGAAGACATCAGCGCAGAATTTGCCGATGGCATCCTCTTTTTTCCAGCCGGTGATGGTCTCGGCAGCAGCATTAAAAGATGTTATCTTCCAGTTGCGGTCGACGGTAAATATCCCGTCAGCGATACTGTCTAAAATCATTCTGTTGCACATGTAACTTGAAGATGCGTCCTGAAAGATGACAATAGCGCCGGAAGGAGTTCCTTCCTGGCTGGGAATTGGAATTGCTGTCGCCAGGACGGCAGTCAGCTTGTTAGTGGTCGTGTTTTCAATGACCAGGTTCAAATCGGCGACTATTTTTCCTGCGGAAATGGAGGGAGTGAGGGATGAAAAAAGTTCTGCAAAACGCTTGTCATTACCAAAGATTTCATGACAGTTCCTGCCAAGTACGTTTTCAGATTTGAGACCGAAAAGATCCTCCGCCGCCTTGTTGAACGAGGTGAGTTCCCAATTGGCATTCATCATGAAGATTGCGTCCGTCACCGTGGGAACTTTGCTTTTTTTGGGTAATGTCACCATGAGATTTTCCACCGGGATAGTGTCGTGAGGAATCTAAAAGTATTGGGGCTTTCACCCTAATTTTAAGTTGTAATACATTATCACAAATCGGCAAATGTGGCAAATTGCCGCAATGGAATCAAAATGAGCCCGAATCAACCATTGGCCGCAAAATTATCCCTTGCCTATTCGGGTGAAAATTATATCATGGGGGTAGTGTATTATGTATTACTTTGAGGAAGCCCAATTTCCCGCCTGTAGCCTTTGAGGAGTAAAAATATGGATGAAATGAATCAGATTATACATACCATCTCGCTGAGTATGGGAGCTGCCTGGGCAAGCGGAATCAATCTTTATGCCACACTGCTCACTCTGGGCTTACTTGGCACCACCGGCAACATGACGCTCCCTCCGGATTTACAGATTTTAACCAATCCTCTGGTCATCGGGGCAGCCGGCCTCATGTTCGTGGTGGAGTTTGTGGCGGACAAGATGCCCGGAGTCGATACCGGCTGGGACTCCATCCATACCTTTATCCGCATTCCGGCAGGGGCCATGCTGGCTGCTGCAAGTCTGGGTGAAGTCAACAGCGCGATGACGGTGACGGCAGCCATTCTGGGCGGCACCCTGGCCGCCGGCAGTCATGCGACCAAGGCCGGTTCCAGGGTTCTGATCAACACCTCGCCGGAACCATTCAGCAACTGGCTTGTTTCACTGGCCGAGGATGTGGCGGTCATTGCCGGTGTCTGGGCGGCCGTGGCTCATCCCTATGTTTTTTTAGTTGTGCTGCTTATTTTTATCGTCCTGATGATCTGGTTGCTGCCGAAACTGTGGACAGGTATCAAAAAGGTCTTTTCCGTCTTGGGACGTCTTTTTTCGGGCAATAAAGGGACACCGCCGTCAATCGATGATCAGCATGCGCCCTGACGCAGATAATCTTTTTGCGCTTTGATCAGTCTCCTCATGTTCCCCTGTGTTAAACTAATATTCATAATTCAGTGGTGAGCGAATGGACAAAAAAAATAAGCATGGGCTATCACGCCGTATCCCAGAGCCTATTGCGAGGGAGGTAAGGCAGAGATGTGGCTTTGGTTGCATCAGATGTGGTTGTGCCATTTATCAATATCATCATTTTGATCCCCCTTTTAAAAGCGCCAAGAGGCATAATGCAGATGGAATAACACTTCTATGCGGTACGTGTCATGAGCTTGAAAAAAAGAAGCTATTGGCTGCTAGTACAATGTAAAATTTAAATATTCGCATTCTGTGTGATATTTGTTATAGTCGTCATCAATAGACAAGGAGGG
>Ga0180007_10000984_pt1 | contig 41635 bp, 33 predicted proteins | sample MM_PC_MetaG_FD_121122 | JGI IMG/M metagenome (GOLD analysis project Ga0180007, IMG submission 121122) | Groundwater microbial communities from the Aspo Hard Rock Laboratory (HRL) deep subsurface site, Sweden - MM_PC_MetaG | ecosystem: Environmental > Aquatic > Deep subsurface > Groundwater... | reverse complement strand
GGCGGCACCGACAACCACCTCATGCTCGTCGACCTGACGCCGCTGGGCATCTCCGGCAAGGAAGCCGAGAAATGGCTGGACGAGGCGGGCATTACCGTCAACAAGAACGGCATCCCCTTCGACCAGAAGAGCCCCTTCATCACGTCGGGCATCCGCGTCGGGACGCCGGCGGTGACGACCCGCGGCATGAAGGAGCCGGAGATGCTGGCGATCGCGGGTTTCATCATGGACGTGCTGCGATCCAAGGGCGAACCGGCCGTGACCGAGCGGGTCCGCGGCGAGGTCCAGGCCCTGACGGGACGATTCGGCCTTCCGGCGGATCTATAGCGGCGTAACTCGTTGTGGCGCCGCCCCGGGTTACGTCTCCGCGGTACGACGGAGATTGACAACCCCGGGGGGCGTCCCTATACTTCTACAGAGCTTTCCGACGGGAGAAACGGTATCGGCATGGACAATCCTCTCCAGCTGGCCTTTGTGAATTTCAAGAAAGACTCATATATAATTGTCGAAGGCAAGCAGAACGCCGATCGTTTCTATATCATCAAGTCGGGCAAGGTCCGTATATCCAAGGAAGTAGAGGTCGTCGAGGAAGAAGGCGGCAACATCTACTCCCCGGGGGATTTCTTCGGCGTCATCTCGACCATGTCCACCCATAGCCATATCGAGAACGCCCAGGCCATAACGGACGTCACGCTCATAAGCGTCCAGCGCGATCAGTACGGCCTCCTTATAGAGAAGAACACGCCCGTCGCCATGAAGATCATAATGGGCTTCTCGAAGAGGATGCGCTATCTCGACGAGGCCCTCACGAGGATCACGCTGAAGAAATCGGCCGAGATCGACCCTTCGCACCTCTACAAGGTCGCCGAGTGCTACGCCAAGCAGAGCCAGTTCAACCAGGCCTTCTACGCGTACTACCAGTACCTGAAATTCTGCCCTAACGGCCAGCACGCGGCCATGGTCAAGGAGCGCATGGCCAAGATCAAGCCCTACGCCAAGGCCGTGTACCTCGACGGCTCCACCGAGGAGTTCAACCGCTACTACCCTAAGGATACCATGGTATTCTCCGAGGGCATGCCGGGCACCGAGCTGTACATCATCCAGAAGGGCTCGGTGAAGATCACCAAGATAGTGGACAATACCGAGGTCCTGCTCGCGGTGCTCAAGGCCGGCGACATCTTCGGCGAGATGTCCCTCCTGGAGAACAAGCCTCGCTCCGCGAGCGCCATCGCCTACGAGGACGCCTATCTCCTGGCCGTGAATAAGCAGAACTTCGAGCGAATGGTCCAGGCCCAGCCCCAGATAGTCACGCGCCTAACCCAGCTCCTCGCCGAGCGCATTTGGTTCATTTACAAGCAGTTAGCAAATACCCTCATCTCCGATCCCCTGGGCCGGATGTACGACGCCCTCCATATACAGCTCGAGAAGAACCGAATCCCCATCAAGAACGGCGCCTCGCACGCCTTCGACTTCGGGCCTAAGGAACTGGTCAATATGGTGGGCCTGCCCATTAACGAGGGCAACATGGTCGTCCAGCAACTGCTCTCAAACAAGCTGTTCCGCCTGATCGACAACAAGATAGTCGTCCAGGACATGAGCGAGATAGTCAAGCAGGCGGAGTACTACCGCAAGATGCAGAAGATAGAGAAGTCGCGCAAAGAGGCCCAGGCGGTCCGTTGACGAGCGACGAGTCCTTCCCCGCCATCGGGAGGGTTTTCCGGTCCGTCGGCCTAGACGCCTTCGCGATAGCCGGCAGGGATTTGATCGAAGAGCTCGGCGCCTCGTCCGACCCCGTAGCCTCGGGGCTATACGGCCTATCGTCGGCGGCCGGGGCCGTCGTGGCCGCGTTCCCCTACGATCCGTACGGCGGCTTCGACCCCGGCGACGCTCAAGACGAGGGGGCTCGCGACGCGGAAGATCGCGACGCGGAAGATCGCGACGCGGGGGCTCGCTTGGAGATAGGCGCCTTCGCCGCGGCCAATCGGTACGCGGCGCTCGCGCGGCTGCTTCGCGCGGCCGGGCGCGCCCTGTCGGCCGAGGCCGGCCTGCCCGCCGCGGGATTCAGGTCGATAGTCAACTCGCGCCTGTCCGAGAAGCGCCTGGCCTCGATGGCGGGACTCGGCTTCATAGGCCGCTCGAGCCTGCTCGTGACCGAGGCCTACGGCCCCGCCTGCGTGCTCGGGGCATTGACGCTCCCGCCGGGCTTCCCTCTCGGGACGCCCGCGCGTGACGCGGCGGGGGGGGCGGTAGAGGCGCCGCGGCGCGTCGGCCTCCCGGCCCGCCTGACGCCCGGCGGCGGCTGCGGATCGTGCCGCGCCTGCGCGGAGGCCTGCCCGACGGGCGCCATCGACCGGGCCGACGGGGGGCCTGACTTGGCGCGGTGCATCCAGTACTGGACGGCCAGGCCGGGCGACGTGCCTGAGCCCGTCCGGGCCGCCTGGGGCCGCCGCCTCTACGGCTGCGACGCGTGCGTCGCGGCGTGCCCTCGCTCGGCGGCGGCCTCGTCGCCCGGGGAGGGCGGGCAGTCTCCCGCCGAGCGCGCGGAGGCCCTCCTCGAGCCCGCGGAGCGCCGCCCGGGAAGGCTCGTGCCCGCGTCCCTCTTCGGATCCGGCGACGACGGCGAGATACGCGCGTTCCTCAGGAAAACGGCCCTGGGCATGTCGTGGATAGGCCCGGCCGAGCTACGCCGGAACGCCGCGATAGCGGACGGTCAAGCTCGCTACCGTATTTGACTCGGGCCTCCGAAAGGGATTAGAGTATAGGCCGGGGGAGCACAGCGATGAACGATAGCACGATCAATCAATACCTGACCTTCACGCTTAACGAAGAGAACTACGCGGTATCGGTCGGCAAGGTCCGCGAAGTGCTCGAGCATACGAGGATCACCAAACTGCCTCGGACCGCCGACTTCATGAAGGGCATCATCAACCTTCGCGGATCCGGAGTTCCCGTCATCGACCTGCGGCTGAAATTCGGCATGGAAGAGACCTCCGTCGGCAAGGATACCGCCATAATAGTCCTCGACGTCGAGGGCGGCGACGGAGCCGTGGTAGTCGGCGCGCTCGCGGACGCCGTGCACGAGGTCATAGAGATGCCGGCGGACAAAGTGGAGCCCGCCCCGCGCTTCGGGACGAGGCTCGCGGCCGAATTCATCCAGGGAGTGGGAAAGCGCGACGACGGCTTCGTCGTCATCCTCGACATAGACAGGATTTTCAACTCGGACGAGGTGGCTATGCTCAAGGCGCAGGAATCCTCGGCTCCGGCCGAGGACTAGGGCGTTCCGGTAGGGCGGGGCGGGGCGCTTGCCCCGGCGCCCCTGTCGGGCGTAGTATCGGGCACAGATGAACCCATTCGATATTTACGTCAACAAGACGGTGCCGCTCAAATTCCGCGGCGCCGACATGAGCTTCGAACTGTCGCACGCGCTATTCAGCTCCTTCGACGTCGACCAGGGCTCCAGGCTCCTCCTCAAGGCCGTCGCTAAGAACGTGGACGCCTCCGTGGTCGGGTCTATCCTCGACGTCGGTTCCGGCGTCGGCGTGCTGGGCGTAGCCTGCGCCAGGGGCTATCCCGGCGCCAGCCTCAGGATGCGCGACCGCGACGCCCTCGCCTGCGTCTTCAGCGTGCGCAACGCCAAGCGCAACAAGGTAGTTCCCGTATCCGTGGACCGCGCCCTGTTCCTTGACGGCATAGAGGGCGAGCGCTTCGACCTGGCGCTCTGCAACGTGCCGGCCAAGGCCGGGCCGCCGGTCCTGGACCGTTTCCTGCGCGACCTGCCCGGCGCGGTCAGCGAGCGCGGATACGGCGCGGTCGTCGTCGTCGAGCCGATAGCCGAGGCCTCGCTCGCGTCGATCGTCGCCTCGGGCGCGGAGATGGTGCACGCCGAGCGCGGTCCCGGCCATTCCGCCTACGTATTCAGGCGCGGCCGCGCGGCCGACGCGGCCCCAGGCTCGTTCTGGCCCGCCCTCGAGCGTTCCGAGCAGACCCTGCGCGCCGGGCGCTCGTCCTATCGGGTCAAGGGCTACTGGGGCCTCCCCGAGTTCGATACTCCCTCCTTCGCGACCGAGATGATGATCGGCATGTGCGAGAACGCCATGGCCGGGCTGCTCACTCGACGGGCCCTCGTCGTCAATCCGGGGGTGGGGCGGACCGCCGGCTACATCAGGGCCAGGGCCAAGGGAGCGACGATAGACCTGTGCGGACGCGACTCGCTCGCGCTCGCCGCCAGCGCCGCGAACCTGGGCTCGGGCCCCGCCGGCGCCCGGGCGGACGGCGACTCAGTACCCGCGCCAGCAGTCGCCGCGTACGCCTTCACGGCCGAGCTTCCGGACGCGTCCTACGACCTCGTCGCCGAGCAGCCCGATATTACCCCGCGCGTCGACACCTTCGACTCGTGCTGGTCGGAGGCGGCCCGCGTCCTCAAGCGCGGCGGCTCGTACGTCTCGGCCATGCCGTCGGCCGCGATGGATCGTTTCGAGAAGCGACGGCCCAAGGGCTTCGTTCGCGTCGCCGAGCGCAAGAAGAAGGGCTTCGCCTGCGCCGCGTGGAGGCTGGAGTCGTAAGGATTTTCCTCCGGAAGTGTCGCATTTCAGCTTGTGCAACGGCCGTTTCGGGTATAAAACTTTTTCGACAGAAGGAGAGCGCCCGAAATGAATCTCGATAGCCTCAGGCACGCGCGGCTGCGCGAGTGGATAGACGAGAACGTCGCGATGTGCATGCCCGACGACGTATACGTATGCGACGGCGGCCGCGAGGAGGCCGATCGCCTGGCCGAGCGAATGCTCCGCTCCGGCAGCTTCAAGCGCCTCGAGAAGCGGCCTAACTCGTTCTACGTACGGAGCGACCCGGGCGACGTCGCCAGGGTCGAGAACAATACCTTCATATGCTCCCGATTCCGGGAGGAAGCCGGCCCGACCAATAACTGGCGCGATCCCCAGGAGATGAAAGGCGAGCTCAGGCAGCGTTTCTTCGGCTCGATGCGAGGGCGCACGATGTACGTCGTGCCCTTCTCGATGGGGCCCGTCGGCGGGCCCTTGTCGCAGATAGGCGTCGAGATTACCGATAGCCTCTACGTCGTCCTCAACATGCGGATCATGACGCGGATGGGCGCGGCCGTGCTCAAGGAGCTGGAGCGGGACAGGCCGTTCGTCAAGTGCCTGCACTCGGTGGGCTATCCCCTGACGGCGGGCCGCAGGGATATAGCGTGGCCCTGCGACGCCAATAACAAGTACATCGTCCACTTCCCCGAGGAGCGGGCCATATGGTCCTACGGCTCGGGCTACGGCGGCAACGCCCTGCTGGGCAAGAAGTGCTACGCCCTGCGCATAGCGAGCGTGATGGCCCGCGACCAGGGCTGGCTCGCCGAGCACATGCTCATCCTAGGCATCACCAACCCGGAGGGCAAGAAGAAGTACGTCGCCGCGGCCTTCCCCTCCGCCTGCGGCAAGACTAACCTGGCGATGCTCGTGCCTAACATTCCCGGCTGGAAGGTCGAGACGGTAGGCGACGACATAGCCTGGCTCCGCTGGGGCGACGACGGCAGGCTCTACGCCATAAACCCGGAATACGGTTTCTTCGGCGTAGCCCCCGGCACGAGCATGAAGTCCAACCCCAACGCGATGATGTCCGTGGAGAAGAACAGCATCTTCACGAACGTGGCCCTGACCCCCGACGGAGACGTCTGGTGGGAAGGCATAGGCTCGGAGCCGCCGGCGGGACTCGTGGATTGGCTGGGCGAGCCGTTCGACCCGGGCAAGGGCAAGCCCGCGGCCCATCCGAACAGCCGCTTCACCGCGCCCGCCGCGCAGTGCCCCGTCATCGACCCCGCCTGGGAGGATCCCAAGGGCGTGCCCGTCAGCGCCATACTGTTCGGGGGGAGGCGGGCCGGCACGGTACCGCTCGTGCACGAGGCCCTGGACTGGGAGCACGGCGTGTTCATGGGTTCCATCGTCTCCAGCGAGACGACGGCCGCCGCTACCGGGGCGGTCGGGCAGCTCAGGCGCGACCCCTTCGCGATGCTGCCGTTCTGCGGCTATAACATGGGCGACTACTTCCACCATTGGCTCAGGATGGGCGAGCGCTCCGGCGTGGTGCATCCCAAGTTCTATTACGTCAACTGGTTCCGCAAGGGAGCGGACGGCAAGTTCCTCTGGCCCGGCTTCGGCGACAACGCACGCGTCCTCAAGTGGATCTTCGAGCGCTGCGACGGCGCGGGGGAGGCCGTGGAGACGTCGATAGGCATAGTCCCCGCCCCCGGCGCCCTGGATCTCGAGGGCCTCGACGCCAAGCCGGAGGCGATCGCCGAGCTCCTGGCCGTGCGCGAGGACGAGTGGCTGGCCGACGTGCCCGGCATCAGGGCGTTCTTCGGGAGCTTCCACGACGGCTTCCCCGAGGAGCTCTCGGCCAGGCTCGAGTGGCTGGAGCGCCGCCTGCGTAACCCCTCGGCGCATAAGACGCGGAGCGCCATCGCCTAGTCGCGACGACCGCCAAGGCGACGCGATCGCCAAGGCGACGCGACCGCCAAGGCGCGGCGATTGCCTAACGGCCGTTAAAGGCCTTAGAATGATACCGGCGGCCTGCCATGCCGGAGGCGCGCCGGGAGGCGTCCGCTATGCTAGCCGCGAGAACGAAGAAGCTATATGCCATCGACCCCCGGTCGTGGGAGCATCCCGCCGACAAGGCGGCCCTCGCCGCCCTACGGGGCGTTAAGGGGCTCGACGACGTAGCAAAATTCGTGTTCGGGAAGACGGGCGAGCAGTCGCTCCGGCTGCTCCATATTGCGTCGTCCGTGCGGGTTACGCCTAACCAGTTCCCGCGGGTCCATCAGATGATGGAAAGGACGGTAGACGCGTTCGACTGGGGCTACAGGCCCGAGGTCTTCGTGACCCAGAGCCCCTTCTTCAACGCGGGCGTCTACGGCGTCGCCGAGCCTTTCGTAGTGCTGAATAGCTCCGTCGTCTCACGCCTGGACGACGCGGAGCTGGCCTGCGTCGTAGCCCACGAGATGGGCCATATCATGAGCGGCCACGCGGCCTATAAGACCCTCCTATGGCTACTGCTCAACCTGTCGACTAATATCGCTCCGGCCGCCGAGCTCGTCATCGCCCCGATCGTCGCGGCCCTACGCGAGTGGGACCGCAAGAGCGAGCTGTCGGCGGACAGGGCCGGCCTGCTCGCTACCCAGTCCGAGGACCCGAATTACGCCGTGCTGATGAAGATGGCGGGCGGCGACGACGTCACCCAGCTCAATATGAACGATTTCTTCGCCCAGGCCGAGGAGTACGAGAGCCGCAAGGGCTTGCTGGACGGCATCCACAAGATACTCAATACGGTGTGGGAATCGCATCCTTTCCCGGTGATACGCCTAAAGGAGCTCCGGTCATGGGCCGCATCGGGCCAGTACCGGGCCATCCTCGACGGCAATTACCTGAAGCGCGGTTTCTACGAGGCGGACGCGGCCTCCGATATCAAGCGGGGCTTCGATTTCTATAAGGAAGAGCTGGCGAAGGGCGACGATCCCCTGTCTACGGCGGCCCGCTCCCTGGGAGAGGGCCTTAATAAACTGGGCGAGGGCATCGGAGAGGCGCTCAAGGGACTGTTCTAGCGGCGCAGTCGCGGCACTTCCCCGAGAGGTACATCGTATGCCTCGAGACGCGTAGGCCGAGTTCCCTCTCGAATTCCGAAACGAGGCCGCCTATCCTGCAGGCGCCGAGGTCTATGAACCGGTGGCACGACTCGCAGTGGAACCAGTGGCGATGCGGGGCGTTGGCGCCCACGTAGAATCGCTCGACCCCGCGCTCCGCGCAGTGCAGCACGAACGACTCGGCGAGGCCCTCGTCCTCGAGGTAATGGAGCGCCCGGTAGACCGTCGCCTGGTCGCAGCAGCCCGCGACCGCCGCCGCGACGCCTCCCGCCGACATGGGCTCTCGGGAGCCGTTCAGGGTCTCGAGCACCGCGGCCCTCGCCCTGGTCATGCCGTCGTCTCCGCCGCGCGGGGCTTCCTCCCGGTAGCCCTGGAGCGGATCGCGACTATGGCGGCAATCGTCAGGAACGCCGCGCCGGCAAAGACGACGACGACCGCTCCCGCCGGCATGTCCAGCGCCCAGCTCGCCGCGAGGCCCCCCGCCGTGAAGGCCGCGGATAGGACGGAGCCGCCTATCATCATCGCGGCGAGGTTCCTGGCCGCGAACCCGGCGGTCCCGGCCGGCAGGGTCAGCATCGCGATGACCATGACTATGCCCACGAAGGTCTGGAGCAGCACTATGGCGACGGCCGTCACAGCGAGCGTGGCCACGAAAACGGCGTCCGTGGGCACGCCCCTGACGCGGGCGAATTCCTCGTCGAAGGCGCTCGCCTCTATCTGGGGGTAGAAGCGCCAGGCCAGGAAGACGACGATCGCGTCGAGGACGGCGAGCATGACGAGGTCGCGGGTCGAGACGAGGAGTATGTTGCCGAAGAGGTAGCTCATGGGGTCGGCGTAGCCCGGGGTCTTGGCGATGAATAGGACGCCCACGCTCATGCCTACGGCCCAAAGGGCGTTTATGACCGTGTCCTCCCGTTGCTTCGCCTTGAGCGAGACGAAGCCTATTATCGCCGCCGACGCCAGGGCGAATACCAGGGCCCCCGCGATAGGAGGCAGGCCCGGGAAAACGCCCTTGGCCGCCAGGTAGAGCGCCATGCCTATCCCGCCCAGCACCGCGTGCGATATGGCGCCGGCGAGACCGGCGATACGCTTGACCGTCACCACGGAACCGATGACGCCGAACAGTACGGATGACAGGAGCCCCGCGGCCAGCGCGTTGCGAACGAACGGCATCGACGGGTCGAGGAGGGCGGAAATATAGCCGCTCATAGCCCCGCCTTCCCGCCGCAGCAGCCGTCGTCCGGCAGTTCCGTGTCATGGAGCACCTGCAGCGCGGGGCCGCCGTACTGATCGCTGGCGACGTGGGAAGCGGGCGTCGCCAGATGCCTGATGACGCTGCGCCCGTGCCCGCGCTCCCCCACGCAGAACACGGAGTCGGTGAGCGCGGTGACGAAGCCCGTGTCGTGGGTCACGACCAGTATGGTCGCCTCGCCCTTCAGCCCGCCGAGCGTCTCGAATAGCCTGGCCTCGCTCTCCGCGTCCATGTTGGCCGTAGGCTCGTCGAGGACCAGCAGTTCCGGCTCGGCGGCCAGGGCCCTGGCCACGAGGACGCGCCGCCTCTGCCCTCCGGAAAGGGCGGAGTAGGGGCGGCCGGCGAGCTCCGAGACGTCGGCCATCGCGAGCGCGTTCAGTACGGCCCTCTCGTCGTCCCTGCCGTAGCGCCTCGTCGAGCTATGGAGCCGGCCCATCCTGACGACCTCGGCTACGGAGATGGGGAAGGCGGGGTCGTACGACACGTGCTGCGGCACGTAGCCGATGGAGCGCCTCGCCTCCTCGGGCGGCAGGCCGAGCACCGAGACGCGGCCCGCGGAGGGCCTGGCCAGGCCGAGCAGGAGCTTGAGCACCGTCGTCTTGCCGGCGCCGTTAGGGCCGACGAGGGCGGCGAATTCGCCCGCGTGGATATGGAAGCGCGCGCCGTCGAGGACGGGTACCTCGCCGTACGAGAACGATACGTCGTCGAAGCGCACGGCTACGACCGGGGCGGCCTCGGCGGACCCGTACGGGGCCCGAGGAACGGGGGCCGGCGAAGGAGAGGCGCCCGCCGCGGAGTCTCGTGAGGCGGGGGCTCCCGCCGCGCTGACGCGCGTCACGGCCGCGACTCCCGCAGGGCCGTCCCGATGCGCCTTAGGTTATCCAGCCAGTCCCTGGCCAAGGGGTCTATAGTGACGACGACGCCGCCTATAGAGTCGGCGATAGCCTTCGCGGCGCTCGAGGGGAACTGCGCCTGAACGAAGACGACCTTGGCGCCGTCCGCCCTGGCCTCCGCTATAAGCGCCGCCAGGGCCTTCTGCGTCGGTTCCTTGCCGCCAGTCTCCACCGCCTCCTGCTCGATGCCGAACTCGTCCAGCAGGTATCCGAAGGACGGATGATAGACGAACACCGTAGCGCCGCGCAGCGGCTCGAGGGTTCGGGCCAGCTCGTCGTAGACCGCGTCGACGTCCCGCGCGAAGGCGTCGTGGTTGGCGGAGTACGCGGAGGTCCCGCCAGGATCGGAGGCGGTCAGGGCGTCCCTGATAGACGCCGCCATCGCCTTGACCGCCTGTCGGCCCAGCCAGACGTGGGGGTCCCGCCCGCCTTTGGCCTCCCCGATAGCCTCAGGGCTCTTTCCCGGCTCTCCCTCGTGGCTATGGGCGGATAGGTCCCGGTATACAACGCCGCTCGTCGTGTCGGCGATGCGGAGGCCGGGATATAGCGCGGAGACCTTCGGGACCAGCGAGCGCTCGAATTCCGCGCCTATGGTAAGCCACAGCGTCGCGGACGAGAGGTCCGCCATCTGCCTGGGCGTGGGCTCGTACGAGTGGGGACTCTGCCCCGGGCCTACGAGTACGACCGGCCTGAACCTGCCGCCGGCTATCCGCTCCACGAAATAGGCCTGGGGCTGGATGCTCACGACGACGGCGGGAGCTCCTCTGAGGGATTCCCTGCTCCCCATCGCGAATGCCGTCGCGGCCGCAAGGACCGCGAGGGCCGCTACCGCGGCGAACGTTCTGCTCGACCTCATCGAAACCTCCGTATGACTATCCGCGTTCTTGATTACTTGCGAATCATTTGCAAAAATACTGTAGCGAACGCTATTTCGGCAAGCGCGTCGGTATAGTATTCTGTGCTGGGGTGATTTTTGTTGCCGACTCAGGTGCCGTGCCGTATACTCTGATGCTATATTTATGTAAATATGAAAGTACATTCATGTTAAGGGGGGCTTTATTGTGAACGTTACTTGGGTATTAATAATTACGGCGCTAGGAGGGGCGGTAGCGATAGCCTACGCCGTCGTCAAGAGCGTATGGATCAAGAAGCGGCCGATAGGTAACGATACCCTCGCGCGTATCGGGGGCTACATCGCCGACGGCGCGCAAGCGTTCCTGAAGCGCGAGTATACGGTCCTCGTACCCTTCGTAGCCCTCGTGGCCCTGTTCCTCGGTGTCGCCAGCTCAGGGGCGCTCCGGCTTACCTCGTTCGCCTTCGTCCTCGGCGCTACCTGCTCCGCGGCCGCCGGCTACTTCGGCATGAGGACGGCCACCGCCGCGAATTCCAGGACAGCGTCGGCCGCCGCGGGCGGGATAGGGCCCGCGCTCTCGGTGGCCTTCGCCGGCGGCTCGGTCATGGGCATGACGGTTGTCGGCCTCGCCCTGCTAGGCATATCCGCCCTGCTCGCGATAGGGGTCGCCATGTTCGGCGACTCCCTGCCGGCCTTCCGCGACACCATCTTCCCGATCCTGTCCGGCTTCAGCCTCGGCGCCTCGACGATAGCCCTCTTCGCCCGCGTAGGCGGCGGAATCTTCACGAAGGCCGCGGACGTCGGCGCCGACCTCGTCGGCAAGGTAGAGGCCGGCATCCCGGAGGACGACCCCCGGAATCCCGCCGTCATAGCCGATAACGTGGGCGACAACGTCGGCGACGTCGCCGGCATGGGCGCGGACCTATTCGAGTCATACGTCGGCTCCATCGTCGGCTGCGTCGTCCTCGGCGTCGGCGTCGCCGCGTCCGACGGGATGCGCCTCCGCCTCGCCCTGCTCCCCGTGCTGATGGCCGCGATGGGCGTCGTCGCCTCGATACTAGGTACCTTCCTCGTCCGCGCCAAGCCCGGGCGCTCGCCCCAGAAGGCTCTCAACGCCGGCAGCTTCGGCGCCGCCGCCCTCGCCGCCGCGCTGCTCTATCCCCTGGCCGCGCTCGCCCTCGGCCGCGGGACCTTCGACGGCGGCAAGGGCGCCCTCCACGTCGCCTTGGCGGCCATATTCGGCTTGGCCTCAGGAACCGCGATAGGACTCCTCACAGAGTTCTTCACGGGCACCGATACGGCTCCGGTACGCAAGATAGAGCGTTCCTGCGATACCGGCGCGGCTACGGCCATCATCTCCGGCCTCGGCGTCGGGATGCTCTCCACCCTGCCTCCTATCCTCGTCATATCGGGCGCCATACTCGGAAGCTACGCGCTGGCGGGCCTCTACGGCATAGGCATGGCGGCCCTCGGCATGCTCGTCACCCTCGGCATCCAGCTATCCGTCGACGCGTACGGCCCCATCGCGGACAACGCGGGCGGGCTGGCCGTCATGTCGGCGATGGATCCCCACGTCCGCGAGGTCACCGACGAGCTAGACGCGGTCGGCAACACGACCGCGGCCGTCGGCAAGGGCTTCGCGATAGGCTCCGCGGCGTTGACGGCCATCATACTGTTCAGCGCCTTCGCCCAGTCGGCCGGCGGCGCCAACGTCCTGGTCTTCAACATCACCGATCCGCGCGTGCTCGTAGGCCTCCTCCTCGGCGGCATGATCCCCTTCCTGTTCTCCTCGCTGGCGATGGACGCCATCGGCGTCTCCGCCTTCGCCATGATAGAGGAGGTCCGCAGGCAGTTCCGAGAGCGCCCCGGCATACTCGAGGAGACGGAGACCCCGGATTACCGCGCCTGCGTCGACATATCGACCCAGGCCGCGCTTAAGAAGATGATACTGCCGGGCCTTATAGCCGCGGCGAGCCCGGTCGTGGTAGGATTCGCGGGAGGGATCGAGATGCTCGGCGGCCTACTGGCGGGAGTCACCGTGACCGGCGTCCTCATGGCTATCTTCATGTCTAACTCGGGCGGAGCCTGGGATAACGCGAAGAAGCTCATCGAGAGCCGCGTCAACGGGAAGGGCTCCGACGCGCACAAGGCGGCCGTGGTCGGCGATACCGTAGGCGATCCGTTCAAGGATACCGCGGGCCCGGCCCTGAACATCCTGATCAAGCTCATGGCGATCATCTCCCTGGTGATCGCGCCGATGCTCAAGACGTATTGGGGGTAGGAAGATGAACGAAGAAAAGCATCTGTATCTCGTCATGCATCCGAACCACGCGCTCATAGCGAGCCAGCTCGATCCGGAGCGTTTCGCTAAGCACTATACCCAGGGTTCGACGCGCTATTTCGAGGGCCGCCTGATTTTCGTGGAGATAGACCCGAGCTTCAGGAACCCGTTCTTCAATATCGATCAGGCCTTCTCCGAGCTCAGGGCCCACGAGGACGGCCGTCCCAAGGCGACCAAGTTCATATCGAGCTACCGCACCTTCGAGCACATGGACTTCTCGGCCTTCGGCAAGCTGTACTACTGCAACTCGCTCGGGGACTTCGTCGAGCTCGAGGCCGCCGACTACGACCCGAAGATGCGCGGCGACGAGATGCGCATAGTGCTCGAGATCAACCCCATCAAGATGATGGTGCTGACAAAGTACAACTTCATAGAGTACGCGAAGTACATAACCGACCCGGAGATGCCCAAGGGCGCCCCCGTCATGTTCTACGCCCAGCTCGAATTCAACGTGGACGACTTCCTCAAGGAATTCCAGGACAACCCGTTCATACGCTGCTTCGTGCCGGGAATCCATCCTGCGCGGCTCCGCGAGGCCATCTTCGAGGTCCGGGCCAAGCCGGGCAAGAACACCAAGGGCCTGTCGCTAGACTGCCCGGTCGATCGCATATCGTATAAATTCCTGCGCCACGGCTTCATGTTCGCGTCGGCCAAGGAGACGAAGTTCTACCCGCTGATGTCGCTCGAGGACGTGGAGCGCAAGTATTACAAGTTCTGGAAGAATATGTAGCATAAGGCTCCGGCGGCCGGGGGCTCCCCGCTAAGGCGGGGGCTCTCCATTAGGGCGGGGGCTCTCCGTTAGGGCAGGGGCTCTCCATTAGGGCGGGGGCTCTCCGTTAGGGCAGGGGCTCTCCTCGCTTGAGGAGGGCCCTGAATTCATCGTAGGTCCGGGGCTCGCTGAAGTAGTAGCCCTGCATATAGCGGACTCCGAGGTCGCGGAGGAGGACGTACTGCCCCCTGTTCGCGACGCCCTCCACGAGCACGTCCTTCTTCTTGCTGCCTATCATCGTGATTACGCCGCGGATGAAGGCGAGGTCGTCGTCGCTATCGGCGATCCTGTCGACGAACGACTTGTCTATCTTGATGGTCTTGGCGGGAAGACGCTTGATATAGGCCAGGGACGAGTAGCCCGTGCCGAAATCGTCTATGAGCACGTCTATGCCTAGCTCGGCCAGGCGGCGTATCTTGTCTATCACCGACTCGATATCCTCCATGCTCTGGCTCTCGGTTATCTCCAGCTTGAGCGAGCGCGGGGATACGGCCTCGGCCTCCAGCAGTTCCTTTATGTCCTGCACGAGGGAAAGGCTGCCGAATTCCTTGCTCGACAGGTTTACGGAGATATAGCGGTCGCCGAGCGCGCTTCCGAGCCGCTTCAGGTCCCTGCATACCTGGAAGAGCACCCATTTCCCTATCATCGCTATGTTGCCCGATTCTTCCGCTATCGGGATGAAGACGTCGGGCGGAATATTGCCGAGTTCCGGATGCTGCCACCTTATGAGGGCCTCCGCGCCGACTATCATGCCCGCCGAATCTACTATGGGCTGGAAATGCGCCGAGAACTGCTTCTCGACGAAGGCGGTGCGTATATCCGAGCGCAGCCTGGAGACGTACTGGCCGCGCTCGAATAGGGTCTTGTTGAACATGACGAGCGTCTCGTTCTTCTCCCTCGCCTCGTTGAGCGCCGACATGGCTCGAGCCACGACGACCTCTCGGCAATCCCCGTCGATGGGGTAGATGGCCGCCCCGATGTTGCACGAGACGTTGATGACCGTGCCCTTATGGCTATACGGGAAATCGGTCTTGCTCCTTATGTTCTCGACGACTATGGGGATGTCGGCGCCCCTCTTCAGGGTCGTCAGTATCACCGCGAATTCCTTGCCGTCGAACCTGAATACGTAGTCGCTGGCGCGCAGGGCTTCCTTTATGCGCAGGGCCGTCGATTCCAGGAGCAGGTTGCCCAGCTCGTACCCGAAATTGGCGTTAATATGCGATATGCTCCTGAGCTTTATGAACAGGACGGCCCGTATGCGGTCGGCCTCGGCCCGCCTGGCCTTCTCCAGTTCCATGTCGAGGACGATGTCGAAGGAGCGCCTGTTGAAGAGGCCGGTGGTCGGGTCCTTGAACTCGAAGTCCAGGAGCTTGGATTCCAGCTTCTTGACTATGCTGACGTCGTGGGAGAAGACCATGACGTGGGTGACCACGTCCTCCTCGACGAACGGGTAATACGAGACGTGGATATACTTCGTCGACTTGCCGAACCTGAACTGGTCTATATCGTGGGATTCCTTGCCCTCGAAGCATTGGTCTACCCGGTACTTGATCCTCTCGTGGAATTTAGAGTCGCCCCAGACCTCCGCGACCGACTTGCCGGTTATATCGACGGCGGGTAGGCCTATGGCCTCGGCGTACGAGTCGTTGACGAATTCATATCGATAATCCCGGCCGATGAGGGTGATGAAATCTCGTGAAGCCTGCAGGATTTGCTCATAGTGCTTCGGCGTCATATAGCACCTCTTTTATTTTAATGGTAAGTATATGTCCCCGCGCGTATCGTTTCCAGGTGCTATACTATTAAAATGAACGGATCCGAGCTCGACGGCGCGTCCGCAGCGGCCTTCCTCGCCAGGCTAGGCGAGCATATCGACCATAATATCAACATCATCGACCGGGAAGGCGTCATCATAGCCAGCCTGGACCCGTCCAGGGTCGGTAGCTACCACGACGCCGCCAGGCGGCTCGTCGCGACCGGGGCCGCGATCGAGCGCGTCGCGGTCGATCCCGATCTTCCTTCCGGCGTAAGGCCCGGCGTCAACCTACCCATCGTCCGTCGCGGCGAGACGATAGGCGTGGTGGGCGTGACCGGCGAGCCCGACGAGGTTACGCCGCTCGCCTACGCCGTGAAGACGAGCGTGGAATCGATGATAGAGCTCGAGGCGTGGAAGGAGAAGGCGCTCAAGCACCAGGATCGCAAGAACCTGCTCCAGAACCTGCTCCTCTACGACGACGACGCGCCGAGATCGTCGGTCGACGCGCTCGCGAGGAAGCTCGGCTACGATCCCTCAGCGGTAAGGATACCCGTCATCCTAGCGCCGCCAGCCGGGCTGGATCCGCCTGACGCGCTATCGGCGATCAAGCGCGTCGGAGGGAGCGGGAACCAGGACTTGTCGTTCTCGACCTCCGACGGGACGATCCTGGTATTCAAGGCGCTGAGGCTCCCCGCGGAAGGCTTCCTCGAGGCGCTGTCGGCGGAGGTGGGGGACTACGTCGACGCGGTCCGGTCAGCCATGCGCTGCCGGGCGCCGGCGGCGGCCTGGGTCGGCGCGCCGCAGACCGCCCTGGGGCGCTACAGGGCCGCCTACAGGCAGGCCCTCTGGCTATCCGAGCGGTTCCCCGATCCCGGGGCGGATCCCGTCTTCCTCTTCGACCATACGCTCGAGTACCTCTCGAGCATGATACCCAGGAGCGAGTACGTCGCGGCGATAGACGTCGCGTTCGGCCTCGTCTCGCCCGAGGCCGTACGAGAGCTCGGGCCGTCCATCAAGGCGCTCGCCGACGTGGCGCTCAACGGCAAGGAGGCCGCGGCCCGGCTCGGCGTCCACCGGAACACGCTCTCGTCCAGGATGGACAGGGTCTCGCGTATCCTCGGGCGAGACCCGAGGCGGGACCCGAAGGCGCTCGACCTCCTGCGCCTGATCATCCGGTACGCCGAGCTACAAGGGCCCTGAACTCGGAGGGCGTTGTGCGTCGTGCACATCCCGGGGTCCCTCCGCGCGGCCACGTTCCCATATACCGATCCCGGAACCTGGCCTACCCTTACTCGGTATCCACAAGTACGGAGGTATCATATGGTATCAGGCGGAATGGCCATCATCCTGCTCCTGGCCGCGGTAGCGCTCATCATCCTGTTCACGGGGAAGCTCAAGGTGAACGCGTTCCTCGTCCTCATAGGCATCGCGTTCGCGTACGGCCTCGCGATAGGGCTTCCCGCCCTCGAGGTCGTCAAGAACATCAAGAACGGCTTCGGCGGGACCCTGACGAGCATAGGCATCGTCATAGTAGCCGGTACGATCATGGGCACCATCCTAGAGAAGACCGGCGCGGCCTTCTCCATGACCCAGGCCATCCTGAAGATAGTCGGCAAAAAAAGAGCCCCGCTGGCCATGAACATCGCCGGCTACGTTGTCTCGATACCCGTGTTCTGCGATTCCGGCTACGTCATCCTCACGCCGCTCAACAAGGCCCTGGCCAAGGAGACCGGCACGTCCATGGCCGTCATGGCCGTGGCGCTGGCGACCGGCCTCTACGCGACCCATACCATGGTACCGCCGACCCCCGGTCCCATCGCGGCCGCCGGAGCGCTAGGCGCCGACCTCGGCAGGGTCATTATCCTCGGCCTCATCGCCGCCATCCCCTCGTCGCTGGCCGGCCTCTTCTGGGCCACCAAGGTAGCCAAGAAGTACCAGATAGATTCCGACGTCCACGAGTCGTACTCCGACATCGTCAAGAAGTTCGGCAAGCTCCCCGGTACCTTCCTGTCGTTCCTGCCCATACTCCTGCCAATCGTCCTCATACTCCTCAAGTCGGTGGCCGAGTTCCCGTCCAAGCCCTTCGGCTCGGCCGGCTTCCAGCAGTTCCTCTCGTTCATCGGAGACCCGGTCACCGCCCTGATGATAGGCGTCCTGACCTCGCTCCTCCTCGTCAAGAAGGAGAGCCTCGGCGACGCGGTGGGCGGCTGGATGAGCGAGGGCATCAAGGCCTCGGCCATGATACTCGTCATCACCGCCGCCGGCGGATCGTTCGGCGCCATCATCAAGGTCAGCCCCATCGTCGACTTCATCAAGACCAACATGGTCGGGCTCCAGCTTGGCATGCTCCTGCCGTTCCTCATCTCCGCCGCCCTCAAGACGGCCCAGGGCTCCTCCACGGTCGCCATCGTGACCACGGCGAGCATACTCGCGCCGATGCTGGCCTCGCTCGGGCTCGACCCCGCGCTGACGGTCATCGCGATAGGCGCCGGCGCCATGGTCGTATCGCACGCCAACGACTCGTACTTCTGGGTCGTATCGCAGTTCTCCAACATGCCGGTAACGACCGCGTACAAGGCCTATAGCTCCGCGACCGCGGTCGAGGGCCTCGTCGCCTTCGCCGTCGTCTTCGTCCTGTCGCTCTTCATCCGATAAGGCTCTACAAGAGCGCCGGCTAGCGCGGGTTCGCCCCCGGCCGGCGCTCCCTCATCTCCAAACATCCGAGGACTGACGATGCCACGAATCCTAGCCGGCCTCTACGAGCGCTTCGGGCTTAACGCGTATATCCAGGGCGATCCCGCAAAGGCCCTGCTCTGGTTCCGCAGGCTCGAGCGGCTCGAGCCCGACTCGATCCGGACGCTCCGCAACCTGGGCGTGATACTGCTCGCCGCCGGCGACGCCGCCGGCGCCGAGGAGTACCTGCTCCGGGAGGAGCGGCGCTACGGCGAATCGTTCCATAGGCATTCCGCCCTCGCCGATATAGCGTACGCCAGGGGCCGGAGGGAGGACGCCGCGCGCCGCTACGAGGCGGCGCTCTCCGATCCCGAGGCCGCTCCCGCGGGGGCCAGGCGGGGCGACAGGGCCTTCCTCGAGGCGCGGCTGCGGATATGCCTCGACCCGGGAGCGTTCGCCGCCGCCGCCGAGGGCGCCGAGCGTTTCAAGGCCGCGGAAGCCGCGCGCGACTCAGGCGATCCGCGGGCGGCCCTGGCGCTGTTCGAGGAGGCCGTGGCGCTGGACCCGACCCACTGGCCCGCCCTTAATAACGCGGGCTCGATAGCGCTGAACGACCTCGGCGACCCGGCGCGCGCGCTCGCGCTATTCAAGCGCTCCTTCGCGCTGGCGCGCTCGGCCCAGGTAGCCAGGAACGTGGAGCTCGCCGGCGCCGCCCTCGCCGAGAGCCCCGCGCGCGGGCGTAGGCCGGCCGCTACCCAGGAAAGGAAGACGGAATGAATCCGAGGAACGACGCCGAGGCCATATTCAGGGCCGCCGTCGCGCGGGTGGACCCAGCGCCGATGATCGCGCGAGCCCTGCGCCTGGACCCGCCCCTCGGCGCGGGCCTGGGTCGCCTCGTCGTGTCCCCGGGCGGCCCCGACGAATTCTCCTACGACCTCGCGCGCTACGACAGGATATTCGCGACCGGCATGGGCAAGGCTTCGGCCAAGATGGCCGCGGGACTCGAGCTAGCGCTCGGCGAGCGGCTATCGGGCGGGCTCGTCGCCGTCAAGGAAGGCCACGTGGAGCCGCTGGAGCGTATCCGCCTCGTAGAATCGGGCCATCCGGTGCCCGACTCGCGCTCTATAGCCGCGGCCTCCGCGATACTCGGGCTCGGGCCGTCGCTCGGAACGACCCTGACCGAACGCGACCTCGTCGTCGTGCTCGTCTCCGGCGGGGGCTCGTCGATACTATGCGCGCCCGCGGACGGCCTGACGCTCGAAGACAAGGCGTCGGCGACGAAGGCGCTCCTCGGCTGCGGAGCGACGATCAACGAGGTGAACTGCGTCCGCAAGCACCTGTCCGCGGTAAAGGGCGGCAGGCTGGCGGCGGCGCTCGCGCCGGCGTCGGTGCTGACGCTCGTCCTCTCCGACGTCATCGGCGACGACCTCGACGCGATCGCGTCCGGTCCGACGGTGCCGGATCCCACGACCTTCGCCGACGCCCTCGAGATAGTCAGGCGCTACGGCATCGAGGGCGAGCTGCCGGCCGCGGTCGCGGAGCGCCTGCGCTCGGGCTCCGTCGGCGGCCCGGGGGCCCCGGCGGACACTCCCAAGCCCGGGTCCGCCGCCTTCGCCCGGTCGAGGACCCTGCTCGTCGGCACTAACAGGCTCGCGCTCGCCGCCGCGGAGGCCGAGGCGGCGAGGCTTGGCTACGGGACCCTCGTGCTGTCGTCGCGCATAACGGGCGAGGCCCGCGAGGTCGCCTCGGTGTTCCTGGGCATAGGCAAGGACGTGGCCGCGTCGGACTTCCCCGTGAGGAAACCCGCCTGCGTCATAGCCGGCGGCGAGACTACCGTGACCCTGCGCGGCGGGGGCAAGGGCGGGCGCAACCAGGAGATGGCGCTAGCCTTCCTCTCCGCGCTCGGCCGCTCGCCCAAGGACGGCGAGGGACTGACCTTCCTGTCCGGGGGTACCGACGGCAACGACGGCCCTACCGACGCGGCTGGCGCCGTCGTCGACGCTGCCCTGTACCGCTCGGCCGCCGCGGCGGGCCTGGACCCGGAGGCCTCGCTCGCCGCGAACGACTCCAACGGGTTCTTCTCCCAGGCGGGCGGGCTCGTCGTGACGGGGCCGACCAATACCAACGTCTGCGACGTCCAGGTGCTGCTGGTTACCTGAGCGGTAGGAGGGACGATGCCCGAGGTAGACGAATAGGACTCCGGGGCCCGCGGGCGCGTCGGGCCCGGCCCGCCTGCCGCCGGCCCTTGCCCCGGCGATCGTTCGACCGTATCCTTAAGCCATACGTACTTCGAGGAGGTTCCGGTGCTAGATAACGAAATCCTGGCGGCCGTCAAGGCCGGCATGAAGGGCGAGCTCGATTCGGTCACGGTGTACGAGGACGCGGCCGCCGCCTCCACGGGCGAGGTCAAGCGTTTCTTCCAGGAGAGGGCCGCGGCGGAGAAGGAGCACTTCAACTACCTGCTGGGCTACTACAAGACGAGGACTATAAACCTGACGCCCGAGCGCGACGCCGCCGCCGAGCTGGGGGGAGGGTGGAGGTCGGCCATCGTCGGGGAGGCCTTCCTTAAGCAGGTAGCCTCGTCAAGGCACCTGATGGCGGCCGTGACCGCGGCCCTCCACCTGGAGGCGGACGCCGTGCGCCTCTACCGGGACTGGTCGGCCCGCGCCGAGGCTCCCGCGCTTAAGGGCCTCCTGGATCTGCTGGTCGAGTGGGAAGAGCGCCATTACGCCGACCTCCTCGTCATGCAGGAGGAGCTTGAGCGGTCATATTTCGACGTAAACCGCTTCGAGCCGTTCTAGGGACGCGCGCCCGGGGTCGCGCCTCACCACCAGTTGAGCACGTCCTCGGCGAATCCAAGGAAGCGGTCCAGCTTCAGCTTCTTGCCGTCGTCGAGCGTGGCCGTCCCCGTGAATTCGCCGAAGACCTGGTGCTGGTCCGACCTTATCGGCCCTAGCACCGTCTTAGAGCCGCGGTCGACGAGCGGGGCGAAGTCCATCTCGAAGCGGCCGTCGGAGCTGGAGAAGCGCCACGGCCTGGTATAGTCCCGCTCGTCGAGGTGGAAGGTCACCTCGTCGAGCTTATGGGCCTTGCCCGCGTAGAAGAGGGCGTTCTCGCTGGCCGGAGTGCGGTCGGAGAAGCCGTAGCCTATGTTCCAGCCGAAGGGGACGCCGTCGACGTAGCCCGAGGCCGAGCCCCAGTACCAGCGGTTCTTATAGGTCCAGCGCCCGCGGCCCCAGTCGAGGGCGCCGAAGTCCCTGCCCGGGTCGTACTCGTAGCGGCGCTTCCCGATAGCGAAGCCGCCGGAGGCCTGCATGCAATTGATCTTGCGGTTGTAGTAGAAGGCCCTGCGATTCTCCGCCCACGAGGTGGCTATGTTCATGCTCTCGAGCTCGGGCGGCTGGGTGAGTATTATGGCGCCCTCGAGCCCCTCGTCGCCCCGGGCGTTCCTCATGCCGGGGGCCTTGAACGATAGCGTCCGTACCCCGCCCGCGTAGACGAAGTCTATCGCCAGCTTCTTGTCGCGGAAGGATATACGGCCCTCGTCGGAACCGGCGGGGAAGCCCGTCCTGCCGAGCGGGAGGGCGCTGATCGAGTCTACCTGATGGAAGGAACGCGCCTCGAAGTCCAGGAAGCAGACGGCGAACATCCCGGCGAAGCCTAAGTCGCTCATAGTCAGCGTCAGGCCGAAGCGGCCGTCATGCGAAAGCACAGAGTAGTAGTCCCATTCCTTAATCCGGAGCGGCCCGGCCTTGACGCAGCTCCGGTCGTAGCTCCAATACGGTTGCCGGGCCCAGCCCTCGGCCGTTATACGGCCCTCGTCGTCCAGTAGCTCCATGGGAGCCGCTATCTCTTTTTGCATCGCGCCACCTCCGCCTCAGTACGGATACTATACGACGCGATCCTTGGCTTTACCAGCGATAATCGCCTGGCGCGCGAGGGCCGTAGTGTCGTATAATCGCCCCGTCGAGCGGCCGCGAAGGCCGCCGCCGAGGAGCGCGTGGTGCCGGATGAAGCCGTAGAGGATCCCTTGCACGGGGTGACCCTGAAGATGATGGTAGAAGGGCTCCATGAGAGGCTGGGCTGGGCCGCGCTAGCGGCCAAGATACCGGTGAAATGCTTCGAGAACGAACCCAGCGTCGGGTCGAGCCTTAAGTTCCTCAGGAAGACGCCTTGGGCCCGCGAGAAGGTCGAGCTCCTGTACCTTTACACCTTTTACCCCAAGCGCGCGGGGGAGCTCGCTAAGCGCCGTCGAGATCGCTGAGCCGGGAAGGCCGCGCCGGAGGGCCCTCTCCGGCGCATTTTTAGTTTACGCCGAGTTAGCCTCATGCTATCCTTACCGGAACCATAGGGCAACGCTTCGCGCGTATATATCCCGGGATGATGCGAATGCGCTTTAGGAGGCGATCATGAAGAGGACTCTAGCGGTAGTGCTGGCGTTGGTGGCTCTAGCGGGCTCGGCGTACGCCGCGCCCAAATCCAAGGTGCGGATAGCCTTGATAATCGAATCGACGGTGGACGACAAGGGCTGGGGACAGGCCATGCACGACGCCATAGATTCGGTTCAGAAGAAGTACGGGGCGTCCCTCGTGGAGTATAACTACAGCGAGAAGATGAAGCCCGTCGACGCCGGCTCGGCGGCCAGGCAATACGCCTCCCGCGGCTTCGACATCATCATCGCCCACGGGGCCCAGTTCAAGAACCTCATCCTCGAGCTGTCCGAGGAATTCCCGAAGACCACCTTCGCCTTCGGCACTAACGCCGACGTTGGCCCCAAGAACGTGTTCACCTACATGCCCATGAGCGAGGAGACCGGTTACATTAACGGCGTCATAGCCGGCATGGTGACCAAGTCCAATATCATCGGCGTAGTAGGCCCCGTGGACGCCGGCGACTCCGCCCGCTATAACCGCGGCTTCTGGCTAGGCGTCAAGTCGGTCAACTCCAAGGCCGAGATCAAGGTGGCCCATACCGGTTCCTTCGCCGATTACGTCAAGGCCGCGGAGCTCGCCCATACCCACATCAAGGCGGGCGCGGACGTGCTCACCGGGGCGGCCCAGCAGGCCACGGGCGGCCTCCGCGCCGTCGCGGAGTACAAGGATAAGCAGATATGGTGGCTCGGCCAGGATACCCTGCAGATCGCCATGCCCGAGGGCTTCAAGGTCATAGCCGCCGCAAGCTACGACTACGCCCCCGTCATAGAGGCGATGATCGATAAGCGCCAAGCGGGCACGCTAGGCGGCGAGAACATCCCGCTGACCTTCAAGAACGGCGGCTTCGTGTTCAAGTACAACGACAAGGTAGGCTCCGTCCTGACCGCGGCCATCCGGAAGGCCGCCGACAAGGCCCGCGCCGATATCACGGCTCAGAAGCTCAAGCTCGACTGGCAGGCGATCAAGTACTGACCCGCCTCTAGGCAAAAGCCTTTTTGACGATTTAGCCACGGAGGCGCGGAGACACGGAGAAGAGAGAGAGATCAAGGAAGGTAGATAGAGTAAGGATATTACTCGTTCCTTCTTCTCTCTCTATTCCTTAGCTCCCGGCCTGCGCGCCTCCGTGCCTCCGTGGTTCAATATCCCTATTACTTACACCAAGGAGCTCGCGATGGGCCATGAACCTATACGGAGCCTCGAGCTTCGAGGCATCACGAAGCGCTTCCCCGGCATCCTTGCCTGCGACCATATAGACCTCTCGGTGGGGGAGCACTCCGTCAGGGCCCTCGTCGGCGAGAACGGGGCCGGCAAGACGACGCTGATGAACATCCTCATGGGCCTGTATCAGCCCGACGAGGGCCGCATCCTGATCAACGGGCGCGACGTCAGGTTCCGCTCGCCTAACGACGCCTTCGACCACGGCATAGGCATGGTACACCAGCACTTCATGCTGGTGCAGAACATGACGGTCGCCGAGAACGTCGCCCTTGGCATGAAGTCGTCCCATCGGTCGTTCAGGCTCGACATAGCCGCCGTCAGGAAACGCATCCTGGAGGTCTCGGAGCGGCACGAGCTCCCGGTCAACCCGGACGCGCTGGTATGGCAGCTCTCGGTCGGGGAGCAGCAGCGGGTGGAGCTGGTGAAGACCCTGTGCCTGGGCGCGCGGTTCCTGATCCTGGACGAGCCGACCTCGGCGCTTACGCCGCAGGAGACCGACGAGCTCATCTCCCTCCTCCAGAAGATGTCGAGCGAGCTGTCGATAGTCTTCATAAGCCACAAGCTGCACGAGGTGAAGGCGCTATCCGATACCGTGTCGATACTGCGCAGGGGGAAGATAGTCTTCGAGGGACGCACGGAGAACCACTCTCCCGCGGACCTCGCGGCCCTTATGACCGGCCACGAGGTGGAGCTGCCGCGCGTCGACTCCGGCTCCGCCGCGCGCGGCGGGGCCCCGGGCCTCCTGTCGATCCGGGAGCTCCGGGTGAAGGGCGACCGTGGCAACCTGGCCCTGGACGGCGTGAGCCTCGAGATAGCGCCGGGCGAGATCGTAGGCCTGGCCGGCGTCTCCGGAAACGGGCAGCGCGAGTTGGCCGAGGCCCTGAACGGGCTCAGGCCGGTGGAATCGGGCTCCATACGCCTCGACGGCGCGGAGCTGGCGGGGGGCTCGGCCGGCGACGTGATACGGGAGGGCATGGGCTACATCCCCGAGGACCGTAACACCGAGGGCATCGTGCCGTCGTTCTCCGTCAAGGAGAACCTCGTCCTCAAGGATATAGGCGGCAAGGAGTGGAGCGCCGGCGGTTTCCTGCGCCTCGGGGCCATAGCCGATAACGCGAAGGCGCTCCGCGAGCGCTTCGATATCCGCTGCCCGTCGACCGACACCGCGGCGGGCTCCCTGTCCGGCGGCAACATCCAGAAGGTGATCCTCGCGCGGGAGCTAGCGCGCGGGCCTAAGGCGCTGGTCGCCGTGTATCCGACGCGCGGCCTGGACATGGGCGCCGAGGAATTCATCCATAAGCAACTACTGGCGCGCCGTTCAGAGGGCGTAGCCATCCTCCTCATCTCCGAGGAACTGGAGGAGATCATGAACCTGTCCGACCGCATCGCGGTGATATACAAGGGCGCGATACTCAAGGTCGTACCGGGCAAGGACGCCACCAAGCGCTCGCTGGGCCTCCTCATGGCTGGAGTCGCCGATGAATAGGACGGGGAAGCTGGCCTACAACGCCGCCGTGGTGATAGCCGCGGCCGCCGCGGCCATGGGCATCGGCGCTATAGTCCTCGCCGCCGTCGGCGCGGATATTTTCAAGGCCTACGCGGTCATACTGACCGAGCCCTTGAAGGACATGATAGGCCTGACGGAGATAGTGGTCAGGGCCGTGCCCCTGTCGCTTATAGCCATGGGCATAGCCATCGCGTTCAGGAGCGGGATACTGAACATCGGGGCGGAAGGCCAGATGCTCATGGGCATACTCGCCTCCAGCGCTACGGCGATAGCCTGCGCGTCCCTTCCCAAGCCCGTGCTCATCCCCTTGGCTATACTCGCCGGCGCGGCCGGGGGAGCGGCCTGGGGCGGCATAGCGGGCGCGCTCAAGGCGCGGCTGGGCGTCAACGAGATACTTTCTACGGTGATGCTCAACTATATAGCCGCCCAGTTCTATACTTTCCTGCTCCGGGGACCGCTCATGGATCCCGAGGAGCTGCTGACCGGCTCGGGAACCCCCCAGACCGTCCGCATGCCGAGGAGCGCGTGGCTCGACCGCCTGCTTCCCGGCACGAGGCTCCATTCCGGCGTCTTCATAGCGCTGGGCCTGGCCGTCGTCGTGTTCCTGCTCCTGTGGAGGACGTCTACGGGCTTCAGGATGCGCGCCGCCGGGGCGGAGGCCAAGGCGGCCCGGTACGCCGGCGTCAAGGTACAGCGCTACCTCGTGCTAGCCATGCTCCTGTCAGGGGCCTTCGCGGGCATGGCGGGGGCCGTCGAGATACTGGGCGTGCATAGGCGCGCCATAGAGGGCGTGTCGGGAGGCTACGGCTTTACCGGCATCGTAGTCGCGCTGTTCGGAGGCCTGCACCCGGCCGGCATCATCCCCGCCTCGCTATTCTTCGGGCTCCTGCTCCTGGGCGCCGATATGACCCAGCGGCTGGCCGACGTGCCGGCCAATATGGTGCTGGTCCTCCAGGGAGCCATAATCCTCGCGATAGTCTCGGCGAGGCAGTTCATGAGCAATCCCTACGTCCAGGACAAGGTGGCGCGCGCCTGCGCGAAGATGTTCAGGCGTCCCCCGCCGCCCGCGCCTCCAGGGTCGATCGAGGCCTGTCCCGACCCGTCCGACTCGGTGGATCCCTGCCTCGTCGGCGAGGACTCCGCCGTCGGAGATAGTTCCGCCGTCGGAGATAATCCTGCCGCCGGCGAGGGCTCCGTAAAGAAAAGGGGAACGCGATGAACGCCGGATCGTTCGTGCTCAACATCCTGATCCTCGGCGTGCCGTTCTCGGTCGCCCTCCTGCTCGCGGCTCTCGGCGAGACTATCAACCAGCGCGCCGGTATATTCAACCTCGGATGCGAGGGAATCATGGCCATGGGCGCCTTCGTGGCCTTCCTGCCGCCGTTCTTCCTCGCCGGCACGCCTCTGGCCGGAAGCGCCAACCTCATAGGCCTGGCCCTGGCTATCGGCGTCGGGGCTCTCCTGGGCGTGCTGTTCGCCCTCGTCGTGGTGACCTTCAGGGCGCCGCAGGGCATAGCGGGCATAGGCCTGCAGATGCTCGGTTGGGGGGCGGCCGGGACCTTGTTCAGGCATTACGTGGGCGGCGTCACGGGGGTCCCGGGCATACAGCCGGTGCCCGTTCCGGGGCTCTCCAGGATCCCGATCCTGGGTAAGGTGCTATTCAACCATAATCCGCTCGTATATATCGCGTTCCTCCTCGTGCCGGTCTTCTGGTACCTGCTATTCAAGACGCCGTGGGGCCTGAAGGTCAGGGCCGTGGGCACCTATCCCCGCGCCGCCGACTCGCTGGGCATACGGGTCTCCAGGGTCAGGTACCAGGCGCTGGCCCTTGGCGGCGCCATGGCGGGGCTCGCGGGCGCCTACCTGAGCCTCGCCCAGGCCAAGATGTTCGCCGACGACCTCATCGCGGGCCGGGGCTTCATAGCCGTCGCCCTCGTGTACTTCGGCCGGTGGAACCCCGTGGGCGTGATGGGCGGAGCCCTGCTCTTTAGCCTGGCGCAGGCGTTGCAGCTGTCTATCCAGGTCGCCGGCATTAACTTCCCGTACGAGTTCGCGGTGATGCTGCCCTACGTCCTCGTGATAGTTGTGCTCGCCCTGGTACGCAAGGCTAAGATGGTAGGCCCGACCGAGCTAGGGAAGCCGTTCGACAGGGAGCAGAGGATCTAATCCCCGGGAGGGCCCGTAACGGGCCCTCCCCCTATTCGGCTCTCTACTATTTCCGCTCCTCGCTATGCCGCGACCCTAGACTCGCCATGCTCCCCTCGGTACACTCCCCGGCTCGATTGAGCCACGCTAGAGTCGTGGCCATACTATGGAGGAACCGATTGAAGCAAGTAATTCATGGCAAAAAAGCATGGCTCGGGGCCCTGGCCATAACCCTGGCCGTTCTAGCCGCCGCGTGCGCGAGCGGCGCGGCCGGCGTCCGCGGCGATAGGCCCGTAGTCGACTATCCCGGCCTCGGCCTGTCCGGCGATCCTATCCCCATGAGCGATGGCATCCTGACCGGTACCCTACCTAACGGCCTTCGCTATTACCTCGCGTCGAACCAGAGGCCCGAGAAGCGCGTTACCCTGAGACTGTTCGTCGACGCGGGCTCGCTCCTCGAGACCGAGGACCAGCGAGGGCTGGCTCACTTCGTCGAGCACATGGCCTTCAACGGGACCGAGCGTTTCCCGAAGGCCGAGCTGCTCGGCTATCTCAGGGGCCTCGGCATGAAATTCGGCCCCGAGATCAACGCCTACACTTCATTCGACGAGACTGCTTACGTTATCGAGGTTCCGACCGACGGTTCCGCCGTACCCGCGGGAGCCTTGGCCGTGCTAGACGATTGGTCCCGAGCGATTTCTATCCTGCCCGAGGAGGTCGAGGCCGAGCGAGGCGTTATCCTCGAGGAGCATAGGCAGGGACTGGGCGCCATGGATAGGCTGAGGCGGGTAGCCTTCCCCGTGCTGTTCGAAGGATCCCCGTACGCCGACCGGATGCCGATAGGCCTCCCGGCCGTTATTCAGAACGCGCCGGCCGAGACGCTGCGAGCCTTTTACGAGAAGTGGTATCGGCCGGATAATATGGCCGTGGCCATAGTCGGCGATTTCGACGCCAAGGCGCTGGAGGCCGAGCTAGCGGGCCTTTTCCCCGCCGAGAAGCCGTCCGTACCCCTGGATAGGCCTCGTTTCGAGCTGCCGGCTCCCGTCCCCGGAAGGATAGCCTATTGCGCGGCGTCCGATCCCGAGCTTACGTACGACGCTATACAGCTATCGTATAGGCAAGAGCCTAGCCGCGAGCGGGCCGATATCGAGTCTTTCAGGGACGGGCTCATGGCCGCCATAGGCGGGATGATCCTCGACGAACGCGTCACGGCAGCGCTGGAGAGTCCCGACGCGCCCTTCGTGTACCTAGGCGCGGATTCGTCGCGCTACGGCCGCGAGTCGAGCGTCTATACGCTGACGATAGTCCCGGCGCTCGGCGCGATGGACAGGAGCATCGAGGCCGTGCTCGCGATGAAGGAGTCTATATCGCGTTTCGGCTTCGGCGAGCAGGAGATAGCGCGGGCCAAGAAGAACCTGCTCTCCGCCTTCGAGGCCGCCGCCTCCGAGAAGGGGCGTCAGGAATCCCTCGGCCTCTCGAACGAGATGGCTGAGCATTTCTTCCGCGAGCAAGCCTTGCCCGATCTCGATTGGCGGCTCAAGGCCGCGAGGCTCCTGATCCCGGGGATAGGCGCGGCCGAGCTGCGGTCGTCGGCCGCGGCGCGGTTCGAAGGCGACGACCTCTGCGTCCTCCTATTGTCCGGCGAGGGGCAGGCTTCCGGCATCCCGTCCGAGGCGCGGGTCAGGGAGCTCGTCGCGGCATCCAAGGCGGCCGTCTTGACGGCTCCGGCGTCCGCCGATCTCGACGGCGCGCTCGTGGCCGTCTTGCCGCCTCCCGGCGCAATAGTCGTCGAGGCCGTAGACCCAATAAGCGGCGTGATCCGCTGGAGCCTTTCCAATGGCGCGAGGGTGCTCGTAAAGAAGACCGATAATAAGAACAACGAGATAGTGCTCATAGGCCTGGCCAAGGGAGGCACGAGCGGAGTCGCCGACGACGAGGCCGTGAGCGCGGCCTTGGCGGCGGATATGGGCGCCGCATCCGGCCTCGGGGAGCGATCCGCCCTCGACGTCGAGAAGCTCCTCGCGGGACGGCAGGCGTCGGTATCCTTCTTCATGCAGCCGTATTTCCGCGGGTTCCAAGGCGGCGCTACGACTGAGGACCTACCCGCCCTGATGGAGCTGCTCCATCTTAACTTAACGGCTCCGAGGATAGAGTCCGGGGCGGTCAAGGCCCTCATGCAGAGGCTGGAGGCGAGCCTAGCCCAGCGGGACGCTAGCCCCGAGACAGCCTTCAGCGACGCGTTGACCGATCTCTATACCGGCGGCCACGAGCGGTTCAAGCCTCTGACGGCGGACTCGCTTCCCAGGGTTTCTAACGACGACGCCCTCCGTATCCTCAAGGGCGCCATGAGCGTCGGCGACTATAGTTTCGTCTTCGCCGGGAACGTCGACCCGCAGGCCTTGCGCCCCCTCGTGGAGAGGTATATCGCATCGATACCAGGCGCCCGCTCCGAAGCGGGCTGGAAAGACCTGGGCATACGGCGGCCAGGAGCGGCCGAGCGCATCGTACGAAAGGGGCAGGAGGAGAAATCGATAGTATACCTGGGCTGGTTCTCCCCCGAGCCGTACGGCCGACTGGCTGACGCCGCCGCCCAGGCCCTCGGCAACTATCTCGACATCCGCGTCACCGAGGAAGTCCGCGAGAAGCTGGGAGGGGTATACTCCGCCTCCGTAGGCCTGTCCCTGGATTACCTGCCCCGCGACGAGCTTAGCCTCCTCATAGGCTTCTCGTGCGATCCGGGGCGTGTGGACGAGCTTTCATCCGCGGTCGTCGCGGAGCTATCGGCCGCCGCCGCGGGCTCTATCGATACGGATCGCTTCGGGAAGGCCGTCATGGCCCTGAGGAAGGGCCTCGAGGCCTCGATGCAGGATAACGGGTTCCTCGCCGCCGATATCGCGATGAGCGACGCGCTCGGTAAGACGACGACGGCCGAGCTCTACGGCCTAGACGCCGTGTACGCGGCCCTGACCCCTTCCGATATCGTCGCGGCGGCGGCGGCCCTGGCAGGTTCCGGGCCAGCGCGCGTCATACTCTATCCCGAGGAACGTAGGTAGATAGCGACGGGTATCCCGTGCATGACCGGGGCGACGGCCGGGCCGGAACCATCGGTCGAGGTGAGAGCGTTGGCCGAACCGCCGCGGTCGACGCCGTCCGGTCCCAGCTCGAGCCAGGCGCCCTCGTGCAGGCTGACGACGCCGGGCGCGATGTCGTCGGAGACCAGGGCGCGGACAAGGACCGCGCCCCGGTCGTTGCTCGCGACCAGCCCGTCGCCGCTCCGAACGCCGAGCCTCGCGGCGTCCTCCGCCGCTATCGTCAGTTCGCCCGAGTCGGGGCCCGCGCGCCCTCCGCCCTGCGAGTGGGTGCGGCGTATCGTCTTGGGCGTAATAAGCGAAAAGGGGTAGCGCGGGTCGGCCGGAGGGTCGGTCCACGCGGGAACGGCAGAGCGGCCGGTATCGCGGGCGTAGGCCTCGCTCCGTAGCTCGACCCTGCCCGACGGCGTCGGGAGGGGGTTGGCCTCGGGGTCGGCGGCGAAGTCGGACAGGCCGACGCGGTCGCGGCCCTCGCCTATGTAGACCCCCGTCGCCCTGAACGCGTCCGCGTCCGGCGCCTCGGACTCGGCGACGAAGCGCTCTAGCCACTCGGACGCCGACCTGCCCCCTGAGAAGGCCTCGCCGAAGCCCATGCGCTCCGAGAGCTCGCGGAAGACGTCGTAGTCGCTCCTGGCCAGCCCGCGCGGCGGTACGGCGGCCTTCTTGTAGAGCAGGTAGTCGCCTAGCCAGGGGGCTCCGAGGTCTTCCTTCTCCAGGGCCGAGCAGACCGGCAGCACGACGTCGCACAGCCTGGCCGTCGGAGTCATGAACAGCTCGTGGCAGACCGAGAACTCCAGCGATTCCATCGCGCGCTTAGACTTGAGGCAGTCGGCGCCCTGGTTGACGGCGTTGAAGCCGGCTACGTAGGCGGCCCCGACGTCGCTCGGGTAGCCTCCGCGACGGCCCTCCAAGACGGCGTCGGGCCAGCGCAGGATGGGCGCTGACCGGTAGTCGCCGGCGGGCAGGTCCGGGAAGGAGCCCGCCCTGGGGGTCGGGAGCCGGTTGTTAAGGGAGCCAGTCGAGCCGCCGGCTATCCCGAAGTTGCCCGTGGCCACCTGCAGGGCCGCCGAGAGGCGATAGCTCTCCTCGCCGTTAAGTACGCGCTGTATCGAGTATCCGGGCACGAGCATCGCCGGAGAGGCCGCCGCGTACTCCACGGCGAACGACTCTATGGTCGCTGCGTCGACGCCGCAGGCGCGCTCTGCCCAGACCGGCGACCGCTCCACGCCGTCGGCTGCCCCGGAGACGTAGCGCTCGAGGTCTTCCATGCCTACGGCTAGGCGGGAGGCTCGGGGCATGTCCACGAGGCCGCGCTTGAATAGCGAGTACAGTACCGCGAGCATCATAGCCGCGTCGGTGCCGGGCCGTATCGGTATCCAGCGGGCCCCGAGCGCCGCGGCCGTCCTCGTTCGCCGAGGGTCTATGACTATGACCGGGGTCCCCGCGCGGGCGGCGGCCGCCACGGCCGGCCCGAGTTCCGTTCCCAGCCTGGCCTCTAGTATGTTAGCGCCCCACAGCACGACGAGGCGGCTATGCCTTACCGTGGACGCGTCCCATCCCGAGCGCTTCGCGGCGTCGCCGAACAAGTAAGGCAGGACGAAGCGGGCCGCTCCGTTAGAGTAGTTGCTCGACAGGCCCGTGCCCCCGCCCGAGGCCGCGAGGAGCCTGGTCAGCAGCCCTTCGCTATTATGCAGGGCTCCCGTGGAACCGGCGCCGCCGAGGCCCATGACGCCGCTCGGGCCGAGGCGCTCTCGCGTCTCGCCTAGGCGCCTTGCAACGAGGCCGAGCGCCTGGTCCCACCCGACCTCGCGGAAACGCCCGGAGCCCCGCGGCCCGTCCGCGACGAGGGGAGACAGGAGCCTGTCCCGGGCGTAGTGCTCCTCGTGGAGCGAGTAGCCTCGCGGGCACGGCTTGAGGCCCGGGGCGGCCGGGTTCCGTTCCAGCCTCGTTACCTCGCCGTCCTCCACGACGGCGACGAGGGGACAGGCGTTGCCTCCGCAATCCTTACCGCAGAACGTGGGGACTCTCTGTACCATCATGCCTCTCCTCGCGGGGCTCCGGCCGCGGCCCGCCTCGAAGTTAACGACGGGGAGCCTGAAGAGGTCAAGACCGCTCCGCCGCCTCGGCGGAGCGGAGGGCTTGCCCGGCCGCCCCGTCCCGGTCGATACTTACGGGGATGACGCATACGGTATCGCCGCTTTTCGGAACGGCCTGCGTGCTCGCCGGCGGGCGTGGCAGGCGCATGGAGGGTCGGGACAAGCTCCTCGTCGGGTTCCGCGGGGAGCGCCTGCTCGAGCGGATAGGGCGCCAGCTCCGCAGCCGGTTCTCGGACCTGGTGGCCGTATCGTCGCGTCCGGAGGTCTTCGAGGGCCTCGGGTACCGCGTCGTGCCGGACTCGCTCCCCGACGGAGGGCCCCTCGCGGGCCTCCACGCGGGGCTCCGCGCGACGCGGAGCGAATGGGTCTACCTGGTGGCCTGCGACATGCCGTTCTTCTCCCCCGCCTGGGTCGACGCGCTGGAGCGCAGGATAGAGGAACTGCCTGGAAACGGCGACGGAGCCGCCGATGCTCCCGTCGCCGTCGCGGCCGCGTCGGGGCCGTACTTCGAGCCGTTCCACGCGTTCTATAGGGCCGCCTTCGCGGACGATATCGAGGCGGCCTTCCTCGCCGGGGGCGGACGGCGGCCGTCGATCCAGTCGGTCGCGCGCTCCCGGGCGGTCGAGCTGCTCGACGGCGGCGCCTACGTATCAAGCTCGTCGCCTATATTCGCTAACGTCAATACGCCGCGGGATCTCCTCGACGCGGAGGGCGCTTCTATAGGGCGCGACGTTCCGGTCATTTGACAGGAACCGGCGACGGGGCCATACTGGGCTTCCCTTAATCCCATGCGCTCATAGGAGAAACCCATGCCCAAGACCGTCATAGCGACCAAGAACGCGCCCGCCGCCCTCGGCCCATACTCTCAGGCTATAAAGACAGACTCGCTGCTCTTCTGCTCGGGCCAGCTCGGCCTCGACCCCGCCACCGGGGAGCTCGCCGACGGCGTGCGCGCGCAGGCCGACCGCGCCATGGGCAACCTGAAGGCGGTCGCCGAGGCCGCCGGGACCTCTCTCGACCGCGTGGTCAAGACGACCATATTCCTCAAGGACATGGCGGATTTCGCGGCAGTGAACGAGGTCTACGGGTCCTATTTCCCCGGGGACAAGCCCGCCCGCTCCACTATAGCCGTCGCGGCCCTGCCCAAGGGCGGCCTCGTCGAAATCGAAGCCGTCCTCTCCCTTTAGGCCGCGGCATGTACGATTTCGATAGTCCTATCGATAGGACGAAGACCGACTCGCTAAAATGGAAGTCGACGGGAGCCTGTCGATCGGCCGCCTACCCGGACGTGATCCCGATGTGGGTGGCCGACATGGATTTCGCGACTCCCCCAGAGGTCGTGGAAGAGATGAAAAGGCGAGCCGGGCATCCCATCTACGGATATTCCGCCGAACCCGAGGCCCTGTACGCCGCGTATACGCGATGGATGCGCGACCGCTACGGCCAGGGCGTCGAGCGGGAATGGCTATCGTTCTCGCCCGGGATAGTGCCGGCGATAGCGACTGCCATCAGGGCCTTCACCGAGAGGGGCGACGGCGTCGCTATCACGCCCCCCGTGTACCATCCCTTCAAGAAGCTAATAGAGAAGAACGGTCGCGCCGTCGTCGAGGCTCCCCTGGTCGACCGCGGCGGGCGCTACGAGTTCGACTTTGGCGCCCTGGACGCGGCCTGCGCTAAGGCCAGGCTCCTCGTGCTGTGCAGCCCCCATAACCCCATAGGCCGCGTGTGGAGCCGCGACGAGCTCCTCGCCGTCGCCGAGATAGCGGAGCGCCGCGACGTCATAGTCGTGGCCGACGAGATACACGCCGACCTCGTATTCGCCCCCGCGCGCGTCGAGCCGGCTCTCGGCCTTGGCGAGCGGCTACGGAAGCGCCTCGTCTCGGCCTGGGCCCCGAGCAAGACCTTCAATATCGCGGGGCTCCAGGCCTCGGTCATTGTAGTGCCCGACGAGGGCCTGAGGGCGGCCTTCGCCCTGGAGAGCGAGGCGACCGGCCTCGGCGGACCCAACTGCATGGCCACGGCGGCCGCCGCGACCGCCTACGAGCGATGCGGCCCGTGGCTCGACGAGGCGCTCGCCTATATGAGGGGCAACTACGAGGCCCTGGTCGGCGGCCTGTCGGCCCGGGCCCCGGCGCTCAAGGTCTACCCCCTGGAGGGCACCTACCTCGCATGGATAGACTTCCGCGGCGCCGGCCTCTCGGGCGACGTCGGGGGGGAGCTCGTAGAGCGCGCGGGCCTCTGGCTCGACGCGGGCACGCGCTTCGGCTCCGGCGGCTCGGGCTTCGCGAGGCTCAACCTCGGCTGTAGCCGGGCGGTCGTCGAGACCGCCGCGGACAGGCTCGCCGAGGCCTTCGGCTAGGCCAGGGCCGGCTCAAGCTCCAGCTCGGGCATCGCCTCCCCTAGGACGGCGAAGCCCGCGGCGCGGGGCACGAGCCCCTTGACGACGCACAGCTCCGCGAGCAGCACCGTGCCGCCCGCGGCGCCCCTGAGGGTATTGTGCGACAGGAGCTCGAACTTCCATCCGAGGGTCGAGCAGGGCCGTAGCCTGCCTAGGGTAGCGCTCATGCCCTTGCCCGCGCCGCGGTCGAAGCGCGGTTGGGGCCTGTCGGGGGCGTCTATGTATACGAGCGGCCGCTCCGGGGCGCTCGGCAGGCGGAGGCCGTCGGTATCCGCCCCCGCGTCCATCCAGGCCCTCAGTATGGAGGCCCTGTCAGCCGGCCGCTCGAGCGAGACCGACACCGCCTCCAGGTGGCCGTCGGAGACCGCCACCCGGTGGCACGCGGCGCTGACGCCGAAGGTCGCTCCCTCTACCCTCGAGCCGTCCGCGGAGAGCCTGCCTAGTATCTTGATGGGCTCCGCCTCGAGCTTCTCCTCCTCGCCGTGGATGTACGGGACGGCGTTGTCTATGAGGTCCATGAAGGGGACTCCCGGATAGCCGGCGCCCGAGGCCGCCTGGAGCGTCACCACGTTGACCGCCCTGAGCCCGAACGCGTCGTCCAGGGGCTTCAAGGCCATCACGAGGCCTATGGTCGAGCAGTTGGGATTGGTCACTATCGCGCCTCCGCCCGGGTAGGGCTGGCGCTCGACGAGTCGCAGGTGGTCCGCGTTGAGCTCCGGCACGACGAGCGGCACGTCCACGCGCATCCTGTGGCAACGGGCGTTGGAGACCACGAGCCGGCCGCTCTTGGCCCAATCCTCCTCTATCTCCGAGGCGACGTCCGCGTCGAGGGCCGAGAACGCTATGGCGGGCCCGGAAAACGGCGCGCAGCCGCGTACCGCCATCGTCGCCGCGGCCTGCGGCATGGGGTCCGGGAGCATCCATCGCGTGCTCTGCCCGTATGGCTTGCCAGCCGATCGTTCCGAGGCGCAGAGCGCCACCGGCTCGAACCACGGGTGATCGAAGAGGATCGATACGAGCCTCTGGCCTACGGCGCCGGTCGCCCCTAGAATCGCTACCGGTATCCTTTGCATGGTACAGCTCCCTTCGCTATCGCGCGTCTATATAGCGCGCCGCCGCCCTCGGTACGAGCACCGCGGTCACGCTGAATTCTGGATCCAATTGATGCCCCTCGGTCGCCCGGAGGCCTATCTCGCCGGCCCTGAGCAGGGCGAGCAGCGGCGCGTTCGCCTCGACCCCCGGGCAGCCGGGGAATCCGAACGAATAGCGCTTGCCGGCGCTCGAGGCGCCCCTGCCGGCCAGCTCCACGGCTATCGACTCATGGGCCGTCTCCGCGGCGGCCTCCGCGAGGCCGGCCAGGAGGCCGTGGGCTCGGAGGTAGGCCGACGAGTCGCCCGCGGCCCTGACCGAGGCCAGGTATCCGGCGGCCTTCGCGCCTAGCGTCACGCAGAACGCCGCGGCCGAGTCGTCGCGGGCGTAGTAGTCGGCTACCGAGCGTCGTTCCCCGGCCGCTTCCCGAGGGAAGGCGAAGGCAGCCGCTTTCCCGGCGCCGTCCGAGAATTCAACGGTCTCGCCGTCCCGCTTCGTCGCGGCGAAGAAGCCGTAGCGGCATGACGCCGTGACGCCGCCCGCGGCCGTCAGCGCCGCGACCGCCTCCGCGAGGGCCGCCCGGCCCTCCGCCTCGTCGGCGTAGCCCCAGCGGGACCTGGCCACGGCGTTGTAGTCCAGCCTGCCCAGGAGCTCCGCGAACGGCACGTCGGCCATTGCCGCGGAACCGAGGAAGGGCGGGACGAAGGCGGGGCCGTCGACGAGCGCGCGGCGCGGCCACGGTTCCGGTTCCGCCGACGGGAGCGCTGAAGCCGCGCCGTCGCTAACTTTTGCGGCTCCTCGCGTCCCCGCCGCGCCGGGAGAAGAACCCTCGGCGCGGGAGCCTCCTAGCAGGGATACGGCCTCGAAAGGGTCTCGCGCGTAGGCCACGAGGCCGGGGCGCGCGGGCTCTATGCGCTCGGCCACGTACTCGCGGTCGACCGCGGCGCCTCCGCAGAGGAGGATCGCCCTCGAGCCCGAGGCCGCGAGCGCGCCCGCCACCCGCTCCATCTCCGCGAGCGACTTGGTAAGGAGGCCCGAGACGCCTACCGCCACGGTCCCAGCCTCGCGGGCGGCCGCCGCGATGTCGGCCGCGCTCCTGTCGGTGCCTAGGTCGACGACGTAGAAGCCGGCGGCCTCGAGGACCATGCCGACGAGGTTCTTGCCTATATCGTGCAGGTCGCCTTTCACCGTGGATAGGACGACGCGAGGCCCGCGCGCGGCCGCGACGCCCGCGGCGGCTCGGAGCGCCTCGAAGGCTTCCCTGGCCGAGTCGGCGCTGCGCAGCACGAGGGGCAGGGCGATAGCGCCGGCGTCGTACCGCCTGCCTAGCTCCGCCATGGCCCCGGCGATGGCTTCCGCCACGGCGGTCGCTCCGGGGCCCGTACCGGCGGAGGCGACCGCGGCGACCGCGCCCTTCGAGTCGCCGGCCATCACGGCCGCGGCGACGCGCGCGAGCGGATCTATCGCCTCCGGGCCCTCCGGGCCGCTCGCCTGGTCGGCTAGGGCGGCTGGCGCTGGCGCGAAAGACAGGAGGAGGCCTATGGCGTCGCCGTAGCCCGCGTCGCCGCCCCTGGCCTCTATGAGCGCGTCGGCGGCGTCGGCTAGCCCCTCCGGCACGTCTAGCTCGAGGACGGCCGGGTCGACGATGGCCGCCGTCAGCCCCGCGGCCCTCGCGGCGGCGACGAAGCGCGCCGTAAAGGCCGGGCGCATGGCCTTGGGAAGGCCGAACGACGAGTTGCCCACGCCCAGCACCGAGCCTGAGCCGGGGCATGCCTCCCGGAGCCCCGCTACCGCGGCCAGCGTCTCGACGGCCGCGAAAGCCAGCGAGCGATCGCCCGAGGCCACGGGGAAGGTGCATGCGTCGAATAGGAGGTCCTCGGGCGCGAGGCCCCTGGAGAGGGCCAGCTCGTAGAGCCCGCGGCAGACGGCCAGCTTAGTCCCGCGGTCCCGGGCCGGGCCGTTCTCGTCCATAGCGAGGCACACTACGGCCGCGCCGTACTCCCTTGCCAGGTCGAAGGCGAGCGCGGCCTTGGCCGGGTCCTCGAGGTTCACCGAGTTGACGAGGGGCCTGCCTCCGACGAGCGGCAGGCAGGCGGCCAGCGCCGCCGGATCGGTCGTATCGACGGAGACGGCGGCCGCGGCCACGGAGGCCGTCCTCGATACTATGCCGGAGAGAGCGGCGACCTCGTCCTTGGCGGCTCCCGCGACCGAGACGTCGACGGCGGCCGGACCCTTGGCGGCCCTGCCCGCGGCGAAGCGGGCCGCGGCCTCGAGGTCGCCGGCCTTGACGAGGGCCTTGAACGCGGCCGAGCCGGAGGCGTTGGAACGCTCGTCTATGACGAGCATGGCCGGCCTCGCGTCGGGCCCGCCTGCGACATCGGGCCCGCCTGCGACGACGGATTTTCCGGCGACGACGGGTCCTCCGGCGACGACGGGTCCTCCGGCGACGACGGCCGAGAACGAGGAGGCTAGGGCGAATCGCCTCGCGGGCCTGGGCGACGGGCGCCCTATCCCGGCTATAGCCCGGGCGAGCGCGGCTATATGGTCCGGCCCGGTGCCGCAGCAGCCTCCCGTTATACCTGCGCCGAAGCGCGCGGCTATGGCCGACGTCTTCTCGGCGAAGGCGGCGGCGTCGAGCGGCCAGCTTACCCTTCCGTTAGCCGATCGGGGGAGGCCAGCGTTGGGCATTATGCATATAGGGGCGCTCGAGGCGGCGGCGAGCGCCCCGAAGGCGGCCTCCAGCTCGTCGGGGCCGCCCGAGCAGTTGAGGCCTATGGCCAACGGGCCGAAGGGCTCGACGACGGCCGCGAAGGCCGCCGGGTCGGCCCCGGAAAGGAGCCGCCCGCGCGCGTCGACGGTCGCGCTCGCGATGAACGGCAGGAACCGGCCCGTCGCCCGCCCGGCTTCCTCGAGGGCCCCGATGGCGGCCTTGCACTGAAGGCTGTCCTGGACCGTCTCGATGAGCGCCAGGTCGGCCCCGCCCTCTATCAGGCCCAGGAACTGCGGCAGGTAGGATTCGCGTAGCTCCCGGTAGGATGACCCGCCGAGGCTGGGAGCGTCCGATCCAGGCCCTACAGAGCCCGCGACCCAGCGCGGGCGACCGTCCCTGGCGGTGGCGGCGTCGGCCGCCCCGCGGGCCAATCCGGCCGACGCCGCGTTGATGCGCCTGGCCAGGCCCGCGGCGCCTTCCGCCCCTAGGCCTTCGGCGTCGGCGGCGAAGCGCCCGAGGCTCCTGGCGTTGGCGTTGAACGTCGCCGTCTTGAGTATCTCGGCGCCGGCGGCGAGGTAGCCTTCATGGACGGCCGAGGCGGCGCCAGGCCGCTCGAGGGCCACGAGGTCGCGCCTGTCGGGGTCCTCGTCGCCCAGGAGCGCGTCGAGGAGGCTGCCTGTAGCGCCGTCGGCGAGGACGACCCGCTCCCGTATTGCCGCCACGAGCGCCTCGGCTCGTCCCGAGGAGGCGATCGACGTGCCGGCGATCATCGAGAGGCCCCGTTCGCGCGGCCGAAGACGGCCTCGAGGGTCTCCACGGCGTCCCTGGCCTTGCCCATGGTGAAGAAGTGCACGCAGGGCGCTCCCGCGTCGAAGAGGCCCTCGACGAGGGCCGCCGCGTGCTTGATGCCCGCGAGCCGTTCCTCGGCCGGGCTCCTGGCCTCGGAGAGGGCCGCCGCGAGCTCGGGCGGCACGTCGACGAAGAAGGTCCCGGGTACCCCGGCCAGGGAGCGGGCCCTGACCAGCGGCTTGACGCCCGGGATTATTGGCGCCCGGATGCCGGCCGCCCTGGCCCGCTCGACGAAGCTCCTGTATCGCGACGCGTAGAAAATCATCTGGGTGGCTATCCACGACGCCCCGGCCCCTACCTTCTCGGCGAGCGACTCGAGGTCGGCCTCCGGGTTAGGCGAGCTGGGATGCTTCTCGGGGTACGCGGCGACGCCTACGGCGATCCCGGCGGGAGAGCCCTTGGAGCCGTCGGAAAGGTACTCGCCCGCGTTCATGGCGGCTACGATGCGGACCAGGTCCACGGCCCTGGGGAGCGATCCCGCGGCGTTACCCGCGGGGGCGCGCTCGGCGAAGGGGGTGAAGCGCTCGTCGCCCCGCACGACGAATACGTCGGAGAACCCGGCGTAACGGAGGTCAATGAGCTGGTCCTCGGCCTTGAAGCGGTCGCTTCCCAGGCAGACGACGTGAGGGACGACCGAGGCCCCGGTCCGCTCCCTGATGGCGACGCATAGTCCTAGCGTGCCGGGCTTGCCCCGTATAGGCACCGCGACGGGCTTGCCGTCCTTCTCGGCCCAGGCCCGGCCCGCGGGATGGTCGGTGACGCTGACGAAGGCCGGGTCGAAGGGCGCTACCGCCTCGACGCAGGCTATGACGCCGTCGGGGTCGCCGCCCCGCGACGGCGGGACTACTTCTATGGAGATCCGGCGCGGCTTCTCGCCGAGCGCCTGCATAACGCTGCCCATATAGGCCTCCTATTTCGAGTACGCCGGGGCGTCGTACCGGCTCGGCTCGCGCCTCGACGATACGCCTCAAGTATACGGCCACTAGCCGCTGCCCGGACGGAGGATGTAGCTATTCGACTGTGTAAGACTGGCCCGAGCGCCGTCCGTTCCGCGTCGACGGAATCGGATCGTCAAAGGCCGGTTAAAAACCGGCGCTTCGGTTCATGGACGCCCGGGGCGTCACATCGTCTGGCGCTTGGAATTTCGCGTGGGTTTGTTCGTGGAGTCGGTATCGGCGGTAAGCGCGAGGCGGGCGGAGGTCGAGGCGTTGAAGGCGTGTGCGGCGTATAACCGTATTCGTTCCATAATCGTCTCCTCGCGGGCTCCATGGCCCGCTATGAAGACTATATCGACTATCGAAATGAAGCGCAAGGGGTACCTGTCGATAGAAACATGGTCGAAAGGGACATCATCGAGCGGTCAGCTCTATCGCCCCGTCCCGGCTCATGACGTAGGTCGCCGTGGCCAGGGCGGAAGGCTCGAAGGGGGGAGCCGCGAGCGTCGATACCGAGCAGCCGATCAATGCGGCGGCGACGTCGCCCGCCGAGACTCCGCTTCCCGCCCGGCCGGGGCCGATTATAGAAGGGCCCGCCCCGTGTAGCGCGACGCGCGTCCCTCCCGCCTCGACGGCGGAGGGCCTATAGCGCCTCGAGCCCAACGCCAGCGAGAACGGCCCTCGGATCTCGGCTATATCGAATTCGAGGACGATGTCCCCGGCTCCCAGCGATACGTTACGCTCCGTAGACAGGCCGCCCGCGGCCCTGAGGCGGACGGCGCACATGGAGGCCTCCTCGGTCGCCGAGTAGGCGGTAAGGCGGGCGGCCTCGTCCCCGGCCGACCACGGCAGCCAGGCGGAGAGGCCTACGCCGGCGATCGCCGTCGCTAAAACGCCGTACGCGAGGCAGGGGAGGCCGGCCGCGCGCGGGAAGAGGCCCGCGAGCAGGCCGACGGCGAGGCCGCAGGCGGCGTACAGCGGCATCCG
>Ga0180007_10000983_pt1 | contig 41655 bp, 43 predicted proteins | sample MM_PC_MetaG_FD_121122 | JGI IMG/M metagenome (GOLD analysis project Ga0180007, IMG submission 121122) | Groundwater microbial communities from the Aspo Hard Rock Laboratory (HRL) deep subsurface site, Sweden - MM_PC_MetaG | ecosystem: Environmental > Aquatic > Deep subsurface > Groundwater... | reverse complement strand
TTCCAATGTGGCAATTTAATTTTAATTTTCATAGGTTTCAAAAAACCTTTCCAAAATCATACAAGCCGAAACATCATCCAAATACTTTCGGCCCTTTTTAGAATACCCCATTTGGATAGAATATTCCAAAGCTTCTTTTGAGGTAAAATCCTCGTTAAAAAGCTTTATAGGCGTATTTATATTGTCTCTTAAAAATTCCCCGAATTTATTAACACCGATTGTTTCTTTTTCAGGAATACCTAAAACTATATACGAAATGCGATTTTCTTCAATAATTTTTTTAATAGTTTGCAAAACGGTGTGCCAGTTTTTTCCATTGATGATTTTAAGAGGAGTAGCTAACTCTTTTTCCCCCAACGCAAGTCCAATTCGCGAATTTCCAAAATCAATGCCCAAAACCTTTGCCATAATTTACTCGTTTTTAATTTCAACCTGTATGCGAGATTTAATATGAGGCGTTGCGCTCAAAAATCCCGGAAGACGAGGCCAAACGGTAAACTCATAAGAAGCTATATTTTTTAACCCGTCCAGATATTTTGTAGCGTCAAGAATACTTCTATTTACTAAATTGTCTTTAACCTCTTGCACATTTAGTTTTGGAACCACAAAACTTCTAACCTTAACCAACAAACTTATTTTATCTTTGGATAACGGGGTAGGCTTATCGGCAAGCACATCTCCTATTTCAAAACGAGTTTCGGTGTCCGCAAGCGAATATTGTTCCGGAATAGACCTTTCTAAAACACTTTTAACAACATTTTCCAAATCATTTTGATAATACGCTAAAGCATACGCTCTAACCTGCAAAGATAAATTTAACTTGTCCGCCTCATCACCCACATTTTTATCAAACACCTCGTCAAAAGTTTCAAAACCTGTTGAATTTTCGGCTATTTTTTGCTCCCCCACAAGTTTTAGTTCCAAATCGGTTTTAACATTGCCTCTTAATCGTTCTTCCAAAGTACTTTTTAGCGCCTCTTTATCTTTCTCGGAAACCGCGGGGACTATTTTGCTAGACCCGCCCGTAAAAACCTCTGCGTTTTGAGCCAAGAAATCGGAAGTATCGTGGTCGTCCACTTCAAATTTCTGGTCTTCTTTAATATTATAGTTAGAACCATACTTTTCGGCTTCAACCTCAACTTCCACGGAACCGTAAGTAATGCCTCCAGCAAGGTCTTGTCTTTCTTCAATCGTAACTTCTTCCAAAGAGTAATAATTTAAATCTTCGGTTTCAGCGGAGATTAAAATTAGTTTAGTGCCTTTTCCAAAAGTTTTTTTACTGATGGTTTTATTAAACACCGTAACCGTTCCTTTTGCTTTCTCTCCAACCTCTTTTTCTCCCGAAGCTTGTATTGTGTCGCTTGCTTTCCTAACCGTCTCCAACAAAACCGCGGGAATTTCTTTATTGCTCTCGTTTACACCATTAGCAGAAACATTTGCCGTAATATCCACATTTTTAACCAACATCTCAGAGTTAGTTTTTATAACTACATTAGCTTTTGGAAAAAACCACCAAACAGAAACCCCAATTCCTATCAACAATAAAAGAGCGCCTATTATACCAATAGAGTTTCTTATTATAGCGGACAGTTCCGTCTTTGGCGCAAGATTCGCTTTCGGAACTTCCTTTTCAACTTTTGGAACATCTTCAAAAGATTTAGGTTCCGCAAAAGAAAGCGCCTCGTTTTTTTCATTAACAAAAGAAATCTTTTTCCCAAAAGATTCGGCATATCGTTCCAAAAATTTGAAAGACAGTGGGTTTCGCAAGAATAAGATATCGGGTGAAACAACAAAAACAACCTCCGTATCTTCGCAAACTCGCATACCTTCGGCTAAAGTATATAAATCATCCGTTTTGTTAACAATAATATTTTGCATTTTTAACCAAAAATTTCTAAACCAATTAAACCTAAAGAAACAGGAACTATATTTCGCAAATCTTTCAAAAACCCGTTAGGGTCTTCTATTATATCAGACAATTTTTCTATGCTAACAATTTCCACTTCGGGAACAAATTTAAACGGAAAGTTCTCGTACCAGCTCCGTTCTTTTAAAACCCGCATTAAATCATAAGTTAACCCCCCGCCCCCAAATATAAAAATTTTAGGCGGGAAAACTTTAATACCCTCAAAATTTTCTAAAACTGTTTCTATACCCGCAAGCCAATAATTTAAAACTTTTGAAGTAATTTCTTTAATCTGCTCCGCCCCCAATGTTCCTTCTTCGTAAGATACTTTCTTTTTCTCGGCTTCGTTAAGCGCCACATCAAGTATTGCCGCTATTTCCTTTGTAAGTTGAGTGCCGCCAAAATCCAATGTTTTAGTGGCCACAATACCTCCGCCATAACAAATCCCCACATCCGTTTTATCGCCGCCAAAATCTATTAAAACGGCGTTAAAAGTACCCTTTTGGTTCGCGCATAACAATTTTGATAAGGAATACATTTGAGAACTAGCGGCGGTGAAATTGATTTTTAATTTCTTGCAAAGCTCTAAAAGACCCGACAAAACACTCTTCTCGGCAAAAGATGTAAAAAGACCTATTTCTATGTGTTTGCCAACTTTTCCAACAACATCTTCAACCAACGCGCCATCTATTTTGGATGAGATAACCGCGGAGTTAACCATTTCTATATCCGTTTCTCCGCAACCTATTTTGGATAATTGAATTTGACCCGCTTCAATAAACGCAAGTTCTTGTATTCTTTTTATTATTTCATTTAATTCCCCGCTGGAAATTTTTTCGTCATAAGCGGGTCTTTTAATTTTTACCGTAGTGGCGAACCCAAAAACACTTTCGCCGGAAAGACCAAAAATAACATTATCATAAGGAGAAACAGAACTTTTTAAAGCTTCAAAGGTTGAATCTAAATCGGTAATTACTCCCAAACCAACCGCGCCTTCGGGTGTGTTTACGGTGGAAATATCTTCAAGCAAAAGCCGATTGTCCGGCAAAAAGGAAAACCTGCTTATTTTAATTAGTGAAGAACCCAAATCTATAGCCAAAAAACTTTTATTGCGCTTATTTTTTCTTATTAAAGAAAGAGGATTAAACATACTAAATAAAGTATAGACCAAAATTTCCCCCCTGTCATCTATTCAACATAATAAGTTTTTTCTAAATTTACATCGCCTTCCTTGTATTTAAAAACATCAAGATTAAATAAAAACTATATCCCTTTTTACAATTTGCATAAGATGTTCAGCTATTCCCTCATCTAATAGCGCCTTCTTCGTAAGATAAATCCCTTTTTGATTTACCCGGACACTATTAATTAATACATCGCAAATCCAGCACTCCTTTTCAGGAGTAGAAGCAATCAACTTATAATCTTCCTCCGTAATGAAGAATTTTCCTGTTCTCATAGCTGTAAAGGAATTTGTGCTCGTTCTCTCTTTAAATGTAAATCCATCTCAATAAAACCTAAAACTCTTGAACCTAAGCTTGAAAGAATCACTCTATCATATTCAGCATTTGTTCTTATTCTTTCTATTAAACCTAATTCTTCTGAATGAGTGCAGACGAAATTAAGCCAATTACAAAGAGTTATCTGAGAATAATTTGTTCCAAGGAAACTGTTTGCAAATTCTAATTTCTGTTTATCTAGTGTTCTTCCTCTCGGAACCCAAGTACCTTCAGTCAAATAAACAAAACGCAAGAAGTAAAGCAAGTTGACTTTACCTTTTAAATCCCCAATGTTTCCGTTCATCAAACTTTCAAGTAAAATCCTTCTTTGCTCAATGCTTAAATCAATTCGTTTAACCCCTACTTTTAAAGATCTCTTTACAAGTGCAAATTCATAATTCAAATTATCACGAAATCTCTTTCCGTATCCAGTAAGACAAACCCTGCTAAATTGTTTGGTTGTTGATATATCTTCAATTAACTGAAAATATTCAGCCATTTGTTTATGAACTTTAAAGTGGCTATCCGCTTTATTTTTTTTTAAATTAAAGTAGTTTATAAAATCCTCTCTCTTCAATTCATCTTTTTCCAAATCATAAAATGGAAGAATAAATCTATTAAGACAAGAAAGGTGAGTGAAATTATTCGCAACAGGTCTAATAAGTGGCACCCCAGAATTTTTAACCGCCTCTTCAATCAGTTGCTTATAATAGCTGTTTACAATATAAATAGAATAGGTTTTGAGAAGAAAATCATTCTTATCAGCAAAAGTTTTTAATTGTGTTTTGAATTTGTTTGGGGTTTCATCTGCAATTAAAACTATAATAATTGGTTTTTTCTTTTCTTGAAAAATGATTTTTGAATACTCAAGAGTTTGAAATTGACAATACTCAAGCTTAGCTTTATTATCAATGATTGTTTCAAGTTCTGTAATTGCAATTGACCCATCACTTAATTCGTGGGCAAAATCAATTCTTCCATATTCAGTAGAAAATTGTTGAAGAATTTTCTTTTTTAAATCAAGACCAAGGCATTTATTCAAATAATCTTGTTCCCTTAACAATGTCCATTCAACCAATAATTCATTCATAATTTTCTTTCTATAATTTATTGCAAAATTGCTTTTATTCTCCTAGTATTACTGCCAACAGATTCTTGCTTAATTATTTTGAATATGCCAAGTTCGTTGGTGTTTTCCGCGTGAGGACCTGCGCAAAGCTCCTTTGAAAAATCCCCTACTTCATAAACCGTTACCCTGTCGCCATATTTCTCGCCAAAAAAAGCAAGCGCCCCCGATTCTTGCGCGTCTTTAAGAGACATTTCTTTGCACTGGACAATAAGTCCTTTTGATATAATTTCGTTGACCATATCCACCACTTTGGAAATTTCTTCGTCGGTAAGACGACGGTTATAGGAAAAATCAAACCGCAATCTTTCGGCGGTAACATTACTGCCTTTTTGCGCAATATCTTCTCCTAAAACTTTTCTTAAAGCGGAATGCAAAAGATGGGTGGCGGTGTGAAGTTTTTTGGTTTCTTCGCTTTTATCGGCAAGTCCGCTTTTAAATAATCCTTTGGACAATTTTCTGGACACTTCTATATGATATTCTTTTTGAGCAAGAAACTCTTTAGTGTCAACACCTTTAATAAACCCTTTTTGGCGGACAAGCTCCTCCGTTACTTCAACGGGAAATCCGTAGGACTCGTATAACAAGAACGCCTTTTCGCCAGAAAAAATGTTCCCGCTAGGAGTTTCTTTAACCATTTTTTCCAAAACTTTAAGACCTTTATCTAATGCCAGCGAAAATTTTTTAAGCTCCTCGCAAACAGAATTGCTAACAAAAGAGGATTTTCTCAATAATTCCAAAGAGGATGTACTTCCCGTAAGACCCGCCATTTTAACCGCAAATCGTCTAATGAGCCTTCGCAAAATATACCCTTGGTCTTTATTAGAAGGAACAACGCCTGCGGATATTAAAAACTCCGCCGCTCGTATGTGGTCCGCCATTACTCTAATAGCGGGAGCAAAGGACTTGTCCGAATAGCTCTTTTTTGAAAATTTTTCAATTTCTTGAATTATTTTTTGAAAAACATCTATTTCAAAAATATCTGGCGTGTTGTTAACCACAAAAGTAAGCCTTTCAAGACCTCCTCCAAAATCCACATTCTTTTGAGGCAGTTTTTCAAAAGTACCGTCCTCTTTTTTTATATACTCCATAAAAACCGAGTTTCCAATTTCCAAAAACCTTCCGCAATCGCAGTTAGGATGGCATTTTTCCCCAAAGGCGACATTATGGGAACTTCCAAAATCGTAAAGAACTTCGGAATCAGTACCCCCTATCTCACCAACACTCATTTCATCAGGCGTTCCGCACCTAGACCACCAGTTTTTTTCAACAGAGTAACCGTAAATATGGTCGTCCTTAACTCCAAGCTTCTTCCAAGTTAGGATAGTTTCTTCATCTTTTGGAATAAATCTGCTTCCTTCAAAATATGTTACAAAAAGTCTTTCCTTTTCAAAACCAAGCTCTTTAGTTAAAAATTCGTAAAAATAGGCAAGTTGTTCTTTCTTAAAATAATCGCCCAAAGACCAGTTCCCCAACATTTCAAAAAAGGTGAGATGTCCAAAATCCCCCACAAGATCTATATCGCCAAGACGAATAACCGGTTGCGAATTGACGAGTCTCTTTCCAAGAGGATGCGGTTTGCCCATTAAGTAAGGGACAAGCGCCTGCATACCGGAAGAAGTGAACAAAGTGGTTGGGTCGTCTTTAGGAACAATAGGAGCGGGAGGAATGATTTTGTGATTTTTCCCTACAAAAAAGTTTATATATTTTTCCCGAACTTCGGACACGGTAACCATAATTGGATTTTACCACAATAAAACCAAAAAAAGGACACCGCCCTATAGAATAAAGTTTATCCTTGTACAAGGATAAACCTTTGTTAGAAACTAACTTCCATTCTTATAGGTTGACGGGAGGGGGTTTTACTGGTACAATGTACTATCTAGGATAAATTATGCTTATATCAGACGATAAAAAACATGTTTTGGACCTTATTGAAAACGCCAAAAAAGTGTTGGTTATTCCCGATACTACAGAAAGAACCGATGCTTTAAGCGCGGCGCTAGCGATAAGTTTTATAATAAAAGACCTTTCAAAGGAGGTTTCTTTATTGTATTCCAAAGAGTTTCCAATTGAACTTAAGGAATTTGAAAACCTTTTAGACATTAAAAAAGTGTTTGACCAAAAAAGTTTAGTAGTTGGCATAAACTACAAAGATACCCCAGTAGAAAAAATAAATTATTACATAAAAGACGAGACTTTAAATTTGGTGGTTACCCCTATTCCTTCAAGTTTTGATTTAAATCGCGTTAGTTTTACAAAAACAGGTGAAACTTATGACCTAATTATTGTAATAGGAGCTAAAAATCTGGGCGAGCTGGGCAATGTATATTACGAAAATACTGAATATTTTAGAAAAACTCCCGTCTTAAGCATAGATAACCGAGACGAAACCGCCAATTTCGGAACTATAAATATAAACGAACCGGAATTTGACACTTTAACAGAACTGATGTATAACAAACTAGCTGTTTGGGGATTTAAGCCCAATAAAAACGCCGCAAAGGCGCTACTTTTAGGCTTTGGACAAGAATAGATCCGCCCAGGGCGGATGACGCGAGGACATACCCCTAAAAAATGAAGCTCTGCGCGGCAAGCCACGCAGTATCTTCTTTTGCTCGCTTCGCGAGGAAGTTAAACTTTCATCTGTTTAGCAAGATACACAGTTTTCTCGCTCACAAAATAAGAGTATTGCAGACACCCAAGGAGTATAGTAAAATAGTTTAATGCTAACTACGCAAGAAAAGAAAAAAATATTAAAAAAGTTTGCTGTTCATGAAAAAGATACAGGGTCTCCAGAGGTGCAAATTGCATTATTAAGTGATAGAATAAAAGATCTTACCGGACATTTAAAAGAGCATAAAAAAGATTTTAGTTCCCGCCGCGGTCTTCTTCAAATGATAAATAAAAGAAGACGTCTCCTCTTATATCTTCGGAAAAAAGACGAGGACAGGTATAGGAAAATTATAGGAAAAGTTGGTTTATCAAAATAATAATTCATGGAAAATAAAATGAACACTATAAAAAAAGAAATTGAGGTTGGGGGAAAAAAGTTAAGTTTAGAAACAGGCGTTTTTGCTCCTTTAGCAAATATGGCAGTAACCGTTAGATATGGGGATACCGTAGTTTTAGTTACCGCAGTTTCTAAAAAACAGACCGCTCCCGAAACAGTGGAATTCTTCCCGTTGAGAGTTGATTATCAAGAAAAACTATACGCGGGGGGATTAATTAAATCATCCCGATTTGTTAAAAGAGAAGGCAGACCTTCCGACGAAGCTACCATAGTGGCAAGGCTTATAGACCACGCCATACGCCCTCTTTTTCCAAAAGATTTTGCGGATGAGGTGCAAGTTATTGCCACCGCTTTGTCCATAGACCATGTGAGCGACGCCGAAGTTTCGGCAATGATTGGCGCTTCTGCGGCTTTGTACGCCTCGGACATACCTTGGAACGGTCCTATGGCAACCGCAAGAGTATCCATAGAAAAAGAGAACGGCGAAAATTTTATCCTAAACCCCACAAACGAACAGTTGGATAATTCTTCTTTAAATCTAATAATTTCAACTTTAGAAAACGATAAAGTTCTCGCTATGGAAGCGGGGGCAAATATTATTCCGGAAGAAAAAATTCTTAAAGCCATAGAATTTGCAAATAACGAGAATAAAAAAGTTATCGCGCTTATAAAAGATTTTGCAAAAGAGGTGGGAAATAAAAAATACGAATATGTATCCGTAAAACTTCCAAAAAAGTTAGTAGATGCGGTTAAAAAAGATTTTAACGAAAAGATAGAAAAGTTTGTTGAAACCCCTTCAGATAAAAAAGAGTCCGCGGAACTTATGGCAACCATTTTGAACGAGATGCACAAAAAGTATCAAGAAAAGTATTCCAGCGCTTATATAACCAAAGCCTTTGAGGAGTTGGAAAAAGCGGCGGTTAGAAAATTGGTTTTGGAAAAAGGCAAAAGATCCGACGGCAGAGATTTGGATGAAATAAGGCCAATAACCATAGAATTGGGTATCCTGCCAAGAACTCACGGAAGCGCGTTTTTCAGAAGAGGTTTAACCCAATCATTATCAATAACCACACTAGGTTCCGCTTCGCTGGAACAATTAATACAAAATATGTACGGAGAAGAAACCAAGAGGTATATGCACCATTATTATGGTCTGCCTTATTCGTTGGGCGAAATAAAACCTATATTCTCCCCCGGCAGAAGAGAAATTGGGCATGGGGCGTTAGCCGAAAAAGCGCTGATTCCCGTTATTCCTTCAAAAGAACTATTTCCTTACACTATACGAGTGGTATCGGAAATTTTATCACAAAACGGGTCGTCTTCAATGGCGGCAACCTGCGGTTCCACACTCTCGTTAATGGATGCGGGTGTGCCCATAAAAGCGCCGGTTGCGGGAGTGGCTATTGGTTTAATAACAGACGAAAAGCAAGAAAAGTTCGTTTTGTTAACGGATATGGCGGGGGTGGAAGATTTTAATGGCTTTATGGATTTTAAAATGGCAGGAACGAGAACAGGCGTAACCGCTATACAAATGGACATTAAACTAAGCGGAATACCCTTAAAACTGTTCGCCGAGCTTTTTGAAAGGTCGCAAACAGCGCGAGTTAAGATTTTGGACCTCATAGACCAAGCCATACAAAAGCCAAGAGATGAGGTATCAAAATACGCGCCTAGGATTGAACAGGTTAAAATAAACCCTGACCAAATTGGGCTAGTTATAGGTTCGGGAGGAAAGACCATAAGAGAGATTATGGCAAAAAGCAAAGCCACCGTGGATGTGGTGGAAAATGCCGACGGTAGCGCTTTTGTAAGCATAGCCGGAGTGGATATTGAGTCGGTTAAAAAAGCCAAGGAATTAGTTGAAGGCATAATCAGAGAAGTTAAAGTAGGCGATGTTTTTGATGGCGTTATTAAACGAGTTGCCGATTTCGGGGCGATTGTAGAAGTTTTGCCAAATAAAGAAGGACTTATGCATGTAAGCGAGATTTCGCACGAGTATGTGGACGACCCTAATAAATTATTTAAGGTGGGCGATACTGTAAAAGTTAAAGTAATCAATGTGGAACGAGACGGAAAAATGTCTCTTTCAAAAAAGGCGTTGGAGGAAACTTCCAAAAATTACGAAAGGAAAAGACCCGCGCCAAAACCCACCTCTGGTTTTGGAGGGAGGTCGTACTTCCAAGGTCCAAGAAGGGATCTTAACAAACGCCCTTCCTTTAGAAGATAATCGGCAAAAATGTTTAGAACCTGTCCTAAATGTCATAAAACCATAAGATCAGACTCCGCTCTTTTTTGCTATCATTGCGGTTCTGTTTTAGGCATTATGGACGGTAAAAACGACGAAAGCAAAATTCCCGCAAACGAAACGGGAAGCAATCCAAAACAACCGCTTGCTTGTAAAAGCAGATTTCCCAAAACAGCCCTTTTATTTTTCTTTCTCGCGTTAATTTTAGCGGGCGGATATTTTGGGTACACTAAATTTAAAAATCAAAAAAAGCCGTCCAACGATATCATCAGCCCTGTGGATTTATCAAAAGACCAAAAGTTTGAAATTGACCTAGCGAATCTGGACATAACCCTTTCCCCCGGCGCGTTTAACGCAAATATATTGTCCCAAATTTCTCCTGTGAGTGTGGATTTTTTTATAGCTCTAAACAACCCAAGCTCTTTTTACGAAAATTTTATAGAGAAAGATTCCAAAGTGGATATAAACAATTTAACCGGTCTTTCTGTGGAAGAGGTAGCGAGTTTTTTGGAACCCTCTTTTTTCATCATTGGCAGAGAAAAGTCGTGGGCATTTATTGCAAAAACTAAAAACAAGGAGTTTCTGCAAACCAAACTTGAGGAGATAAATACAAAAGACCTTGAATATGAAATATCTTTGGTAGGAGACTTTTTGATTATCACAAACGATGTTAATATATTAAATGAAATAGAAAATGTGGAGAAGGGAATTTCTTTAAGTTTGTCTAAAGACGCTTTTTTTGTAGAGGCTGTTAAAAACCTGCCAACGGACGGCGTGGCTTTAGTGTTTTATCGGGATATAAATAAACTAACGCCACTTTTTGAAAAGGTGGGCAATAAGGATAAAGTAGATTCTAAAGGAAAAAACGCTTTTGTGGCAATAAAGAGCGGAAAAGGAGTTATTTTGCAGTTTTAAAAAATTATGCCCAAAAATTCTCTGCTTGCGGAATTAAAAAGTCTAAACCAAAAAGTGGATGCCTGCGCCTTGCCAAAGGACCTTAAAGAAAGGGTATTGCAAATGCTTGATAGGTTAAACCGCATAAGCCAAACAAACACTTATTCTTCCGAGTTTGATGTTATAGAAAATTACATAAACTGGATAACCGAGATTCCTTGGGACAGAAAAACCAAGGACAATTTGGACTTGAAAAATGCCAAGGGGGTGTTGGATAAAAACCATTATGGATTGGAACAGGTAAAGGAGCGAGTTCTGGAGTATTTAGCGGTTGAGAATTTAAAAATCATCAATAAAGACAAAGTTGCGTCTTATGAAAAGGCGCCTGTTTTATGTTTAGTGGGCTTGCAAGGTCTTGGAAAAACCACACTCGCAAGTTCAATTGCCGAAGCTTTGGGCAGAAAATTTGTTAGGATATCTCTGGGAGCTTTAGGTTCTATACTAGAACTTAGAGGAAAAAGCAAATCTCTGCCCGCCGCCGAGCCGGGACAAATTATAAAAGCTTTAGTTAGAACAAAAGTAGGAAACCCATTAATACTTCTTGATGAAATGGACAAGGTAAGCGGAGAGCAGGGTTTGCGTAGCGATATGATGGCGGCTCTTTTAGAAATTTTAGACCCGGAACAAAACACCTCTTTTGTTGACCATTATGTGGATTATCCAATAGATTTATCCAATGTTTTGTTTATTTCAAGCGCGAACAATATTGGAACTTTTTCAGCGGCTTTAATGGATAGGTTGGAAATAATAAGAATGCCGTCTTATTCGGATAAAGAAAAAGAGATTATCGCAAGGGATTATCTTCTTTCTAAAATTATGAGAACAAGCGGTATTTTGCCAGAACAGCTCAAAATAAAAGAGGAGGTTTGGCCAAAACTAATAAGGCCTTTGGGATATGATTCGGGTATTAGAAGTTTGCAAAGGATTTTGGAAAGCGTTTGCCGAAAATCAGCGAAAATCATTATAGAACAAGGGGAAAGGGTTGTTGTGGTGGACGAAACAAACTTCAAATCCTTTTTACCCATACTTTAGAAAAAAGGGACTACCCCGAATCGGGGTAGTCCCTTTTTGGACATTGTAATTAAGGGTTAAACCCTCCGCCAGCTGGCGGAAGGGTTTATACCCTAATGGATTTGCTTTTTTCTTATATCCTTGTATAAAAGCGCAAACTGTGGTAATTTTATAAAATGCAAAACATATCAGACCTCACATTAACAATCAAAGTTTTCAAAGAGGCCAGCTCCAAGGAATATCCTTTTGTTGCGTATAATCCCGAATTTGATATATCTTCTTGTGGCAAAACTCAAGAAGAAGCGCAGAGAATGTTAAAGCAGGCTATCCATATTCTTTTAGAAGGGGCTACTGAAGATAAAACCTTATATAAGGTACTGGAAGAAGCGGGGTTCTCGTCAGATTCGCAAAAACCCGAAATTTATTTCTCCTTGTTTTCTTTACCTATTAAAACATCCAATAAATACGCTTATGCCTAAAATAACGCCCCAAAATTATAAAATTCTAGTTAAATTATTTGGAATGGATGGTTGGGAATATATTGGAACTTCAGGAGACCACATCCAACTTAAAAAAGCGGGCTTCATAAGGCGCATTGTTATACCCAAGAAAAAAGACATACCTGTCTTTATTATCTTAAATAATTTGAGAACGGCGAAAATTTCTCGGGACAGGTATTTTGAATTACTCAAAGAAGTATAAAGGGCTGATTTAAGGGTCGAACCCTCTCTTGGGGTCCCGCACCCCTATGAAATTTTCCATAAGTTAATTATACCACACTACAGGTCGTGTGTCAAACCCTTTTAAACATCTTTTCCAAATCCTCTTTTGTTATTTTTATCTTAAAAGGTCTTCCGTGCGGGCAGGTGTATATTCCTTTTAATTTAATATTCTCCTTTAAAAGCCCCAAAGCTTCGGTATGAGTTAATTTATCTCCCGCTTTAACAGCGGAACGACAAGCCATAATGGAAAGCGCCTTTTCCTCCATACTGCTTACCCCTTTAAACTTGTTTTTCTCCTTTAAATCTTCCGCAAACTCGCAAAGCATATTCGTTACCGCAGAAAAGTTAGCGCCCAAAAACGACGGGATAGCTTTAATTTCTATCGCGCGCGTCCCCCAAACTTCTATCTCAAAACCAAGTTTTATAAAAAGTTTGAGATTGCGATTAATAATCTGAAAATCATCCTCCGCAAACTCAAACGATTGCGAGGTTAACAAAACTTGCGAGGACGGTGTTTTTTCTAAAAGCGCTTTTTTAAACTTCTCGTACAGCACCCGCTCATGCAAAGCATGCTGGTCGTAAATTTCCAAGCTATCGTTAATATTTGCCACAATATACAAATTATTAAACACCAAAACTTCAAAAGTGTCTTGCGTTCCTAGTTGCGAATAAAATTCTAATGTATCTGAAACAGAAAGGGGGTTTGCGAAAGAAACATCCCTAACCTTTTCATGTATGTAGTAACCTTGTCTGCCCGAAACATTTTCAACATTGGACGACTTGTACGAAGACATTCCTTCCGGTCTAAACGACAAATCTTCTTTGGACAATGACTGTGAAATCGTGTTTTTAACCAAAGAATATATTAAGTTAGGGTTAATAAACCTAACCTCCTCTTTTCGGGGATGAATGTTGGCGTCCACAAAATCAAGCGGAGCAGTAATTTTAATAAAATATAAAGGAGAAGCACTATGCATTATTAAACTCCCAAAACCCTCTCTAACCGCGGAGCTTATTATTCTATCTTTTACAGGCCGGTTGTTAACAATAATAAACTGCTTAGATTTGGAATCGTAGGACATTTGCGGTTTGCCCACAAACCCCGAAATTTTAATATGAGGATGGTCGCAAAAAACAGGGATGAGATTTTCGTAAACATTTTTTCCAAAAAGCTGTTTAATCCGCAAAGAAAGGTCTGAAACCGCGCTTAAATTATAAACTTCTCTGCCATTATGGATAAGCTTAAAATCTTTGTTAATGTTTGCCAAACACAAATCCACAAAAACGCGTGTTATGTGCAAAAACTCGGTATATGGAGTTTTTAAAAACTTCTTTCGCGCCGGAACATTAAAAAATAGGTCTCTTACTTCAATACTTGTCCCATCTTGAAAAGCTTTAGTACCACTATCCAAAAAATCTCCCCCAGAAACTGCGTAAAAATATCCCGTTTGAGCTTTTTTAGTTTTGGATATTAAGCTTACTTTAGAAACTGAAGAAACGCTCGACAAAGCTTCTCCTCTAAACCCCATACTTTCTATATTTAATAAATCCTCCTCCGTCTCAATCTTGCTGGTGGCGTGATGTTCAAAAACAAGGGGCATATCTTCCTTCTCAATCCCAAATCCGTTATCCGAAACTTTTATTCTTTCAATCCCTCCTTTGTCCACTTCAACCACAATTCTTTCCGCTTTAGCGTCAATTGAATTTTCAACAAATTCTTTAACTACCGAAGCGGGTCTTTCCACCACCTCTCCCGCCGCAATTTTTCTATACACTTTTGAGTCCAGTCTTTTTATCTTCATTTTAATAGGGTTCAACCCTATTAGGGTTGAACCCTAATTGCACTCTTAATTGTAAATCTTAACTACAAATCTATGGTTAGTTGGTCATTACTCGCTAAACTTTCTTTAGGTTTCTCTATTTTCCGCTGTTCCAAAAGTTTAAGAACACTATACGCTCTTTTAACAACCGAGTCCGGAAGACCCGCGAGTTTAGCCACATGTATTCCATAACTTTTGGACGCTCCCCCCGCAATAACTTTATAAAGAAAAGTTATTTTTTCTTCCCCGTTATTTTTTTTCTCTTCCTCAACCGCTACTTGAAAATTAACCACATTCTCATATAGCTCGGACAATTTTAGAAGTTCGTGGTAATGCGTGGCAAACAAAGTTTTCGCCTTAACTTTTTTGGCAAGATACTCAACTATCGCCCAAGCAATGCTAACTCCATCATAAGTGCTGGTGCCGCGACCAACCTCGTCTAAAATAACCAAACTTCTATCCGTGGCGTTGTTTAAAACATTGGCGGTTTCTAGCATCTCAACCATAAAAGTGGAAAGACCTAAACTTAAAATATCCGAGGCGCCAATCCGCGTAAATATCCTATCCACCGGAGATATTACAGCTTCTCGCGCGGGAACAAAACAACCCATTTGCGCCATTAAAACAATAAGAGCCGTTTGCCTAATAAAAGTGCTTTTACCGCTCATATTGGGTCCTGTTATTATTAGAACTTGCTCCTTGTTACTTAACAAAACACTATTTGGAATAAATTCTCCTTCAGAAAGCAAAGTCTCTATAACCGGATGTCTACCCTCTTTTATGCTAATTAAATGCGGTTTATCCGCAGGCAAAATCGCTGGTCTTATATACTTTTTTTCCTGGGACAATTTGGCAAAACTTATTAAAACATCCAAAATCCCAATAGCAGTGGCGGAATTTTTAATTTCCTTATTATATTTTAATATCTCCGATATAATTTTTAGATATATCTCATACTCTTTTTGATTTATTAATTCTTTGGCGTTTAAAACTATTTCCTCGTGTTTTTTAAGTTCCTCGGTTATAAACCTTTCGGCGTTAACCAAAGTTTGTTTTCTTATATAGTAGCTTGGAACAAGATGCAAATTTGATTTGCTTACTTCAATATAATAGCCATAAACTTTGTTAAACCGAACCTTTAGAGAATTAATTCCTGTTTTTGATTTTTCGTCAAACTCCATTTTTGCCAAAAACTCGGTACTGCCCTTTATTGTATCTTTTAGATTGTCCAGCTCTTTGTTTACTCCAAAATTAATAAGACCCCCTTCTTTAGCCGAAAAAGGTGGCTCGCTAACCAAAAATTTTTCCGTCAACAAAACCACCTCTAAAATTTTTTCTTGTATGTTGCCGTCTATTTCTTTTAACAAAACGGAATTAAAATTTCTAATGATATTTTTTATCGCAAGCGCGCCTTTTATGGAATATTTTAAAGAAATTAAATCTTTGGGGTTTGCCGCGCCAAGAGATATTTTGGCAAAAATTCTTTCTATATCGTAAATATGAGTTAAAACACCCGCCATTTTTTCTTGGGTCGCCGAATCTTTGACTAACACGGTCACACTATCAAGCCTTTCATCAATATCCTTTTTCGCTTTGAGAGGGTTTAGTACAAACCTTCGTAAAGTGCGCGCGCCCATAGAAGTTTTGGTTTTATCAAGCGCAAAAATAAGCGAACCTTTAGTGTCCCCCTCTTTAAAAGTTTTAAATATTTCCAAATTGGTTATTGCGTTTGCATCAATTCTTGCGTATTTAGGATTTTTAATTTCCAGCGCTTTGGTAATGTGTTTTATCGCCATTTTTTGAGTTTCTTCCAAATACCCCATAAGGATAAGAGCGCTTTCTTGCGCGAGGGCGCTTTTAATGTTTTTTATAAAAGGACTGTTTCCGTTGCTGTATTCTCGGTTGAAGTGATAAATACTGTTTGAAAGATTTTTCATTAAGCTTAAAAATTCTGGGTCGTTATATAAAGAGGAAGGCAAAATTATTTCCGAAGGTTCTATCACTCCCAAAATTTCGGATATATTAAAATCAATTTCTCCGCTGTAAAAATCGCCAGTGGAGATATCGCAGTAAGAGAGGGCAAATGTTTCTTTTTTTCCTTTATCGGTTTTGGATATCGCCGCTATAAAATTATTTTCGTTTTTGTTTAAGGCATTTTCATCAGTAGTGGTGCCGGGAGTAATTATTCTTACCACTTCTCTTTCCACAATTCCGGGCAAATCGGGAGAGGACACTTGTTCACATATAGCAACTTTTAATCCTGCGCGAGTTAATTTGGCAATATAACTTTCGGCAGAATGATAAGGCACTCCGCACATAGGAATTTTGCCGTTTTTGCCTCTAGTTCTACTTGTTAAAACAATACCCAAAACTTTGGAAGCGGTTTTGGCGTCATCCATAAACATTTCGTAAAAATCGCCCAACCTAAAAAAGAGAATAGCGTCTTTGTACCCCTTTTTTATGGAAAGGTATTGTTTCATCATTGGCGTTTCCATTTCGGTTTTCATATCTTTATTGTATAGCAGAAAACCGCCCTCTTTGCCAGCGATTAATTAGGGATATGTTTGCAGGTAGTACAGAAATAATTTTGGTGTATAATAATTAAAATGACTGATGAAGAACTTTTGTCCAAACTAGAAAAAGCCGTTGAAGCTTGCAAAAAATGCCGCTTGTATAAAAACGCCACCAAAGCCGTTCCCGGACACGGAAATCCCAACGCCGAAATTGCGTTTGTGGGGGAAGCCCCCGGTTACAACGAAGACCAGCAAGGTCTGCCTTTTGTGGGAAGAGCCGGTAAATTGCTAGATTCCATGCTTAACTCCATAAAAGTTAACAGAGAATCCGTGTGGATAGGAAATATTATAAAACATCGACCCCCCGAAAACCGAGACCCTATGAAAGACGAGGTTAGGCAATGCTCCTCCTTTCTTGAAGAACAATTAAAAGTTATAAAACCAAAGATTATAGTAACTTTAGGGAGAATCTCCTTGGAATATTTTGTAAAATCAGCTAAAATAAGCGAGTATCATGGAAAACCGATTTCTTACAAGGGGCGCGTTTTCTTTCCGTTGTATCATCCTGCGGCGGCTTTAAGAAATTCAAATATCGCCCGCATCTTAAGCGAGGATTTTAAAAAACTGCCAAAAGTTTTGAAAGGAGAGTTATCCGCAGTATCTCTTGATAAAAAAGGACAAGAAGAGAAGGACGAGGAGCAAATGAGTTTTATATAATAATGCCTTTAAAAATAATCCCTCTTGGGGGAACAACTAATGTAACAAAAAATATTTATGTGTACGAGTATAACGAGGACATAATTATTGTGGACTGTGGAATAGGATTCCCCGACTCATCTGATTATGGGGTAGATTTGGTTATACCCGATTTTTCATATATCCTTAAAAACAAACATAAGGTAAAGGCTCTTCTTGTAACGCATGGCCACGAAGACCATTTTGGGGCAGTTCCCTTTTTACTTAACGAGTTTAACATTCCTGTTTACGCCACAAAGCTTGTTATCGGCTTTATTCAAAACAAACTTAACGACTATGGCATAAAAGACGCAAAACTAATAACTATAGATAAAAAAACTCCTCTAAATATAGGACCCTTCAAAATCACGCCTATAGCCGTAAATCACTCTGTTCCCGATAGCGTTGCTTTTGCCATTGAAACAACGGACGGGGTTGTTTTGCATGTGTCGGACTTTAAATTTGACTGGACACCGGTAATGGACCCTCCTTTTGATGTATCGGGACTTACCCAAATTGCGGATAAAGGCGTGGATGTATTAATGTCCGACTCGTTAGGTTCCACTTCAAAAGGGTACACCGAATCAGAACGATACATAGAACATACCTTTGATGACCTTATCTCAAAAGCAAGAGGGCAAGTTCTCATAACCACTATGTCCTCCAACATTTCAAGAATCCAACAAGCTATAAACTCAAGCCTTAAATTTGACAGAAAAATTGTTATAAGCGGAAGGTCTATTGAACAAAACCTAGAAATAGCGGTGCGGCTTGGGTACTTAAATTTCCCAAAAGAAGCTTTTGTTAAAGAACACGAGTCTCAAAGGTTTGCGCCTAATAAATTAACTCACATAGTGGCAGGTTCTTATGGTCAGACGAATTCCGCTTTGTATCGCATAGCAATGGACAAACATAAATATATCCAAATAAAAAAGGACGCTACTGTTATTTTCTCCGCCGACCCCAACCCTCCCGGAGTTTTGGAGCTAGTTAATTTTGTAATAGACAAACTCACTCTTCTTGGAGCCGAGGTTTTATATTCAGAAATACAAGACAACCTTCATGTATCTGGGCATGGTTCTAGAGGAGATATTTCTATGCTAGCCGCTTTGGCGCATCCCAATTTCTTTGTTCCTATTGGGGGGTCGGTTAAATTTATGCGAGCGTATGTAAATCTAATGGTGGATATGGGCTTTAAAAAAGAAAACATATTTGAACTCTTGGATGGGGAAAGTATAGTTTTGGACAATAAAAAAGTGTATCGCGGAGAAAAAGTCCATGTGGGCAATGTTTATGTGGACGGAAGCGGAATAGGCGATGTGGGTTCCATAGTTTTGAGAGACAGGAAAGAACTTGCCGATAGCGGCATGTTGGTTATAGCAATCCCTTACAAAAGGGACAAGAATTCGTTTGGAGACAGAATAGCCATAGCTTCAAGAGGATTTGTATATGTTAAAGAAGCAAAACAATTAATAAGTGAAATAGAAAACAAAGTTAAAGCAAAACTAAGGGCTAATAACAATCCAAAAGACATTACGAAAATAAAAGCGGATATTGAGAGGGATATTGCCAAATTTATATACAAAGAAACCGAACGGAACCCCATTGTTCTTGCTATTACCGTAGAAGTGTAAGATTGGCATCCTCGTTATCCAAAAGGTAAATAGCGGTAAAGTGAGAACCCCTCCAACCTACTTCAGCGGATTGCGCATGTAAATCGTAAAACCCCACATCTATTTTTGCCCCCTTTATAGCGCCCCCCACATCTAAAGCTTGGCAAATACCATAACCCGGGACATATATAGTGGTGTAAAGTTTGATAGTTTGAGGGTCCACCGCGCAAACCCCATAATCAAGTTTTGCTCCTAACGCCGTGTATTCATTGCACCCGTAACAACTTTTATCATAACTAGTTGCCCATACATTAGAGATTTTCCGCCAGTACGAAATTTCGTTATCCTCCACATTCTTTTCTCCCAGAGAATTTATTTTTCTCCATACAATTTTGGTTCCAATAGTTATAACCTCGTTTTTAGGTAACTCCCGTTTGGTGTCTAACAATTCCCTCTTAGTTTCCTCGCCATACCAATAGGTAACTTTGTATGTCTTAACAAGATTTCCTTCCGCGCCCTTTTCTGTTACAGTTTCTTCGCCAATCTCAATACTTTCATCTTTTACATAAATTGTTTCGTAGGGAATGGGTTCTTCCACCACTTCCTCTTTTTCCTCAAAGGAAGTTATCGTAGATATTACAGAGTGAGAATATTGCCTAATAGGCAAATTATTATAATTGGAAGCGGTCGCTCCTAAAACATGCGATTGCCCCGCCCACGCAACAGTTACTTTATACACAAAAAGTAAAGACAAAATAAAAATTGTAAGTCGCGCTATTTCCCTCATAGTATCTAAGGAGACTCCTTGTACAAGGAGTCTCCTTCCGTAAGGTCTCTCCTTAAAAAAGGAGAGACCTTAGTTAAATAATCGTTCATCATCTAAATCGTCTAGATATTTTTCTAACCCATGGGGGGTGTGAATAGTTTGCATCCCGCTTCTGGTATTGTAAAGCAGTAATTCCTGCGGGATTTCTGATACAAATCTGGATACCACGCTACTGCCCGATGAACCGAGGTATAACCTCCGTCTAGTATAAGTTAAATGCAATTTCTCTTTTGCTCTTGTTACTCCCACATAACAAAGTCTCCGTTCCTCCTCCAACTCTTCTTTGCTAAAAAGGCTTCGGGAATGAGGAAAAAGCCCTTCCTCCATACCCACAATAAACACCTCCCTAAACTCCAAACCTTTGGCGCTATGGAGGGTCATTAAAGTTACGGCATCCGCGTCTTTAGAAATAGCATCTAAAGATTCCACCAAAGAAACATTTTCCAAAAAATCTCCCAAAGTTAAAAACTGCCCAGCTACCGACTTTAATTCTTCCAAGTTTTCCAACCGCGCGAGGTTTTCTTCGGAACCGTCTTTAAGATATTCTATGTAACCCGTTTTTTGCAAAACCGTATCTAAAAGTTCAACCACCGAAAGGGTATCTTTTGCTGTCATAAGTTCAAAAATGGGTAGCTTGGATTTATTTTGGATGAAATCCAAATCCCAATTAACCTTTTTAAACCCTTCTAACGCCTTTTTTCCAATACCTCTTGGGGGAACATTTATTATCCTCTCCCACGAAACTGTGTCTTTTGGATTATGCAAGACTCTTAAAAAGGAAAGGGCGTCTTTAATTTCTTTCCTATCATAAAAGCGAACTCCCCCAACAAGTCGGTAAGGAATACCTAGCTTTATAAATTGTTCCTCCACTACTCTTGATTGAGCGTTAGTTCTGTACAAAACAGCAAAATCTTTAAAAGAAAAAAGATTTTTTGTGGTCTTTTCTAAAATATTAAGACCAACATACAAAATTTCTTCTTTTTCATCGTTTGCTTCGTATAAAGAAATTAAATCCCCGGTAGAATTTCTAGTCCAAAGTTCTAAAGGGATATGGGTGTTATTGTTTTTAATTAAATTTGTAGCCGCCTCCAAAATTACTTTAGTGCTTCTATAGTTTTGGGCAAGATTAAAAATTCTAGCGTGTGGATAATCTTTTTTAAAATTTAAAATGTTTCTAAAATCCGCTCCCCTAAAAGAGTAAATGGATTGGCTCATATCCCCCACCACATAAAGCTGGTTATGCTTTTTTGCCAATAACTTTGAAAAAACATACTGGGAATGATTAGTATCTTGATACTCGTCAATTAAAATATATTTAAAAATCTCGGAGTATTTGTTTAATATATCGGGGTATTTTCTAAAAAGTTCTACTGTTTTTGCTATTAAATCGTCAAAATCCACGGCGTTGTTTTCTTCAAGTTTTTTTTGATATTGGGGGTAAATTTTGGCAACTTGTTCTTGAAAAAAACCGTAAGCGAGTTTTTCGTAATCCAAAAAAGAAACCAGCTCGCTTTTTGCGCTTGAAATAGCCCCCGCCACCGCGTCGGGGCTTATTTTTTTAGGAGGGCTAAGCTTTTTTATTAAACCCCAAACTAAAGATTTTTGGTCAGAAGAATCATATATAACATAATTGGGGGAAAGACCCACAAATTGACCGTCTCTTCGCAAAATGCGCGAGCAAACGCTATGAAAAGTACCCAGCCACGGGATTTTAATGCCTCCATTTACAAGGTTAAAAGTTCTTTCTTTAATTTCGTTTGCCGCTTTATTGGTAAAAGTAATGCCCAAGATATTGTAAGACGGAATATTAAGAGTATTTATAAGATACGCTATTTTATGAGTTAAAACTCTAGTTTTGCCGCTTCCCGGTCCCGCCACAATGAGGGCGGGGCCGTTAAAATACATCACTGCCTTCTTTTGTTCCTCGTTAAGAGAGTTTAGGATATTATCCATAGAGTGAGTATATCACCTATTTAGAGGTGATATAATTAAACACACGGGGACTGGTCTAATGGCATGGCGCTGCGTTCGGGACGCAGAAATTCGCGGTTCAACTCCGCGGTCCCCGACATTAGAATTTCTCCCTGAGGAACGAAGGGTTAGAAATTCTTATGTCCTGAGAGAATGGCGAGCGAAGGCGAGCCAGAATCGAAGGGCAAGAAGTTTTAACGAGCGTAGGAGGACCGTTCAGAATTAGGGGAAAATTAAAAAATGGTATACTATCAGTAATGCTTTTATCACAACAAGCACAAACAACATTATTCGGGGAAACGATTAAATCGCACAAATTGCCGAAGACACAATATCTTGGCAGTAAAGAGCGTTTAGTAAGATGGATTTTTGAAAATGCCCCAAAAGAAATAGAGAGTTTTTTGGATGCATTCAGCGGCACTTCGGTTGTTGGTTACTATTTTAAGAACAAAGGTAAAAAAGTTATTGTAAATGATTTCTTAAAATTCAATTTTCATATTGGCAAGGCACTCATTGAAAATAAGGACATTACTCTTAACGACAACGATATTGACTTGCTCTTTTCACAAAATAAAAAGTCAGACTCTCTTATCGAAGATACTTTTACTGATGTTTTCTTTGAACGAGATCAAGCTCGTTTTCTTGATAATTTCAGATCAAATATCAATTTGCTTGATAACGAGTATAAAAAATCACTTGCTCTCGCGACAATGAGCAGGTCTTTAACCAGAAAAATTTTACTCGGACACTTTGCTCATTTAAGTGCTTTGCGTTACAGCAAAGACCCGCTACGAGTGAAAAGGAATCCTACTATAGCCCGCCCTCTTAAAGATTTATTTCTCGAATTGGTTCCGGAATATAATAATGCAGTTTTTGATAACGAAAAAGACAACGAAGTTTACTGCGAAGATACAATCCAACTAATCCCAAAACTGAAAAATATCGATTTGGTTTATTTTGACCCGCCTTATTACGGTTGCCACCCAGATTATCAGGCCTTTTATCATTTTCTAGAAACCTTTGTGGAATATTGGAAAGACAAGGAATTTATCAATGGAACAAAACAGTATTTTCCTAAAAAAGAAAGCGGTTTTGTACGCAAAGAAGAAACTATCGATTCTTTCAAAAAACTTTTTTCCGTAAGCGCACATATTCCTTTTTGGCTTATTTCTTACAACAGCGAAAGCTATCCCGGAAAAGAGACTATTGTTGATTTGATTAGTCAGCACAAAAAGGTAAAAGTTTTTGAGCACGAATATCAAAATCATTATGGTGGTAAGGGCTCAAAAAAAGGAACAAAAGAATATTTATTTTATTGCTATGAATAAATTTAAACATTTCAAACAACTTTATCAGGATAATAAATTTGATGTTCTTCTAAAAGAAGAGGGCAGTATTTATTGGCTCAAACTTCGCTCAATTTCAAGGAAAGATCTTTTGGTTGAATTTCGCATGCTCGCGAAAATTGACTGTTCAAATGTTAGAGGCACAGCACTTTTTGAGCATGTTTACGAAGCAAAACCATCAGAGGAGCTACTCGATAAATTTATAGCTCAAAAGCACCTCGCCGAAAGATCGGGGAGAAAGGCGAATGAAACCGCTCTTGTTTCCGAGCTTTACAAAATGAAAGTTTTTGATTGGGGCGGCTTGTATCAAAACAACCTCGAAAGAACTATAGTTGACAACTATATCAAGAAAATTCGTAGCTTTGATATGCTCAATGAAAAGATCGAGAATGAAATACACGACAGCATGCGCGGTTATGTCCAATCGTCTTGGTACAACCACTGGACTTCAATTTTGATTGAAGACATTTTCAAGGATCATAAAAAAGTTACTCCAACAGTAGGGCTGATCAAAAAAGTTGATTTTTTCATTGGCGATATTCCATTTGATTTGAAGGTTACCTATTTCCCCGACGGGTTTATGACGGCAAGTAGGAAAGCGGACGGCTTACCCACCGAATTACAGGTTTTGAAACGCTTTGTAAAAACGCTCGGCATTAAATATAACCGAGAACAGAAAAACAAAGCCCTGTTTGCGGAATTACTGGCACGAGTTGAAGAGAGTCAAAAACCAGAAGTGAAAAACTTCATTGCGGAATTTAGGAAAACGAGGTGGTCAATGATTCAAAGAGTTATCAAAGAACCGCAGAAACTCATAAAGTGGCTTTATGAGAAGCAGGGAGAACGACGTTTTGACGCGGCAAATCGCTTGTTCTTGGTGCTTATTGATAAGAATAATCTTGAGGAAAGCTGGAAAATGAAAAGAAATCTGGATATATTAAAAAATACTATCAGCGGATATCTTGATAGATTCAACGGCAAGGAAGCCGAGAAGTTAAAAATAGAATTTGACTGGATAGACGGAAAAAGATACACCGCTCTTTCCGATGTAATTTTTGTCGTTAAAGATTAAAAATATGGATAATATTACTAAACAAATTATTGAATTTACGCAAAAATTGGTTGCGATGCCGTCGCAGAATTTTATTGATTCGGAAAGCGGCATTGCTAATTTGGTTTTTGACAAGCTGAAAAGTTTTGGTTTTAAGCCCGAAATTATTGGACCAAAAGAGCACCCGTCTGTTATCTGTCATATTAAAAAAGAAAACCCATCTAAAACAATTTGGCTTGAAAGTTGTTTGGATACTGTTCCGGCTGGCGATGTCGAAAAATGGGAACATCCGCCTTTTGAGGCAAAAATCATCGACAACAAAATGTATGGCCGAGGCACGGCAGATTCAAAAATTGCAATCGCTTTATTTTGTCATCTCGTAAAAGAACTGTCCGAAGATAAAAATTTTAATGCCTCGTTTTTTCTTGGCTTTGACGCAGATGAACAAACAGGAAATTTTACTGGAGTTAAAGAAGTTATTAAACATGCACCGAAAGCCGATACTTGTATTCTCGGCTATCAAGGAATAAATGAAATCTCAATCGGTGCTCGTGGTTGGCTACGAATCAAAATTACTATTCTTGGCAAATCGGCACACACAGGAAGCAGAACGAATAAAGGAATAAACGCAATTCATGCAATGGGTAAAGTTATCAATGTAATAACTTCTCTAAATCTTGACCAAAAAACGGAACCGTTTTTTGAATTTGGCTCATCGCTCAATATTTCTCAAATCAACGGCGGGGTGGCAATCAATATTGTGCCGGATAAGTGCGAAGCAAATATAGATATTCGTTTACTTCCGTCGCAAACAAAAGACGAAGTTTTGGACATAATAAAAGCAAAGCTGGATGAGTTAAAAGTCCAGCATAATTTAGAAATTTTACAGCATGAACAGGCATATCTAACCGATTCCAAAAATTCTTTCGTACAAATTTTGAAAAATACTGCAAGCGAAGTTTTAGACCAAGAAATTTCGCTTGTCGCGAGCGGTCAAGGAAGCATAGGAAATGTTATCAGTAAACTTAATATCCCGATCATTAACGCTTTCGGCGTGGATAGTAATAATGTTCACGCACCAAACGAATGGATAAACATAGATACAATTCCAAAGATATTTGAAATATACCGAAAAAGTTTGATAGAATTCAGTAAGATTTAGGCGGCGCGCCAACTTTGTTGGCACGAAAAATTGCGGCGGCGAAGGCGAGCCAGAATCGAAGGGCAAAGGAGGATATTCCTTTATGCATTTTAATATTTTGGGGTCAGCCCACTATGTATGAAACTTCAACTCCCCCCACAAATAAATGGTATAATTTACAAAGATTAAGGCGTTAAAATTTCCCCGCACATGGAAAAGGCGAGTTTGAAATTAAATGGAATTGTTGAGGATTTAATAAAAAAATCATGCCAAACTTCAATGATATAAATTTAGCGGATTGGAAAAATACCGAAATTTGGACGGATAGTTTATGGATTATACCGGAACGAGATAAATCAGGAAAACACGACGGCTTTTATCATGGCAATTTTGTCCCGCAAATTCCTCGTCAATTAATTTTACGGTACACAAAGAAAAACGATGTTGTTTTTGATCCATTTGTCGGAAGTGGAACGACCGCGTATGAGGCCGAAAGTTTGGGCAGAAATTTTGTTGGTGTTGATATCCAACCGGAACTTATAAATCACATTAAAAACAAGGTAGATAACAAAAGTTACTTTGCAGAACTTATTTCTGGAGATAGTGCTGACAAAAATACTTTTTTTGGCATAGCCCAAGTATTAAATAAAAAGCAAAGGACAAAGGTGCAATTAGCAATTTTGCACCCCCCCTATGCTGATATTATTAAATTTAGCAACTTGAAAGATGATCTATCAAATGCCAAATCACTTAAAGAGTTCTTAGAAAAGTTTTCACTGGTTTTGAAAAACACCATTGAAATTTTAGATGACGACAGGTATTTGGCAATCGTTATTGGTGATAAATATACACAAAGTAAATGGGTCCCATTAGGATTTTATTGCTTAGATGAAGCTAAAAAGTTGGGGCTTACGCTAAAAAGTATTATAATTAAAAATATGAGCGGTAATAGAGCTAAACAAAATAAAGAGGCAATATGGAGATATAGAGCATTATCCAGCGATTATTATATTTTTAAGCACGAGTATATTTTAATTTTCAAAAAATAATTATGGAATACATTAAATCAAAATTATCAGAGGATTTGGCGCACAAAATTATTGGTAGCCAAGAAAAGGCAACGGAATATTTATTGCGCTTAAATTATATAAAACAGGTACCCTCTCTAAAATTTAGAACTATTAGTCGAGGACAGAATGCTGGTAAAAAGGTTTTGGATTTAGATACAAAGGAACTTTGGAAAGCCGTTGTTGATAGCTGGAATTATGAGGCAAGCAAAAAAGTAATCAGGAGTATTTTTAAAGAGACTGAAAAATATAAAAGCGGGAAAGAGGCCGACAGCGCAATGGATGTGCTTATTAAGGAATGGAGATCATTGAAATTGGGCTATATTGCGTGGCCTTTTTCGCAAGGAGCTTTTGATGACTTTGTGCAAAGAGTGAATTCTGAGAAAGAAAATGGATTTGTTAAAGATGAAAAAGTAAGAGTCGCCGCTGTAAAATATAGACGAATAAAGGAAATCAACACTGTTAGAAATGATTTTATAGAAACATTGATTTTCGAAAAAAATAGCAATATTTTGCCGACATTGAATCATAGGCGAGGTGTGGATTTTTTCATCAATGGAATTTCTTTTGATCAAAAGGTTGCAAAAAGTCCAACCGACGAGTTCAAAAGACATTTCAAAGATAAATGGCGCGAAACAGCAATTAACAAACCGGAGCTTGTTGCGGAATATCTTTACAAACATCAAGACGAGGGTAGATTTGGAGCCGACCCAAGATTACTAGTTGTTTATATTGACGAGGATGTTTCAATTGAGAAAATAAGAAAGATTATAAATAAAACCGATTTAGATAATCCACTTGAAATCAATTTTGCTTATAAGCATAAAATTCAAGGCGAGAAAAATTACAAAGCACCTTGCTTTGTAATCTTATTGCATAATTAAAATTATGAATTATATCGGCAGTAAATTATCATTGTTAGAATTTTTGGAAGATTCAATAAACAAAGTAGTAGATAAAAACTGTGCTACTTTTTGTGACCTGTTTGCGGGAACAGGAATCGTTGGAAGTTATTTCAAGAAAAGGGGTTATAAAATAATCGCAAATGACATTCAATATTACAGTTATGTTTTAAATAGACACTACATCGGCAATCACAAAGAGTTGTTTTTTTCAAAACTCGGAAAGAAAATTCCCGAATTAAAAAATATTGAAATAAAGAATCGGAAAAGATTTGTTTGTGATTATCTTTCACTCTTAAAAGGCAAGAAAGGATTTATTTACAAAAATTACTGCCTTGGAGGGACAAAAGATGAAAAAGAGCAACGGCAATATTTCTCTGATAAAAACGGAATGTTGTGTGATGACATCCGCCAAAAAATTGAAAACTGGAAAAAAGAAAAGCGGATTTCCGAAAACGAATACTATTTTTTGATTGCAAGTTTGGTGGAGTCAGTGGATAAACACGCAAACACAGCTTCTGTTTACGGGGCCTTCCTAAAAAAACTAAAGAGGACTGCTCAAAATACTTTGGTTTTGAAACCAGCTGAACTAATAATCAATGACAGAAAACACAAGGTTTTTAATGAGGATGTAAATATTGTGGCTGAAAAAGTTAACGGGGACATTGTGTATTTGGACCCTCCCTATAATCATAGACAATATGCTACAAATTATCACCTGCTCGAAACTATTGCAAGATATGACAATCCCGAAATTCACGGAAAAACAGGATTGCGTAGCTACCAAAATCAAAAATCGCTTTACTGTTCGGTACCCCAAGTTAAAAAAACATTTGAAGATTTGATTTTAAAGGTAAAAGCAAAATACATTTTTTTGAGCTATAACAACGAGGGTTTGATGACTTTGGACGATATTAAGGAAATAATGAGCCTGCGGGGCAAATATGGAAATTTTACGAAAGAATATAACAGGTTTAAAGCCGATAAGTCAGAAAATAGAGACTACACAGCAAACAAAACAATCGAATATTTACATTATGTAGTTTGCAATTAAATTCCAATAATTTTAACTATGACAGAAAATCTGCTTAAAAATATTGCCCATGTAGACGGGTTGTTTTTGGAATGGTGTGTTTTTGATTATAGAGATAAAACAGAAGCTATCTGTTTCGGTTCTTTTCTGGCAATTCCTAATTTATCAAAATCCTTGTCAAACGAAACTATTGTTATTTTGTCTTTAGAAACACTTTTTGTGGACGCTATCATACAATCAATAAATTTTACATTTTTATCCTCAAATAGTTGTAAAGCGGTTTTTATATCATAACCGTCTATGATGGATAACCCCCGCATATTTTTAATTGAATTAACCGCCATAATCACTTCGGATTTGGAAACTTTGTAAAAAGATAAAAGCGTCCATACAACCTCCGCAATAACAATACTTGCCGTCACCGCTTTGCATTTGTTGTTTTTAACTTTCTCAAAAAAGGCTAAACAATCATTAAAAGTGTTCTTATCTTCCTTTATAAGGGTTCTTAAAAAAACATTGGTGTCAATAAAGTATGTATTAATTTCTTTCATATCCTTTCTCTAAATATTCCCTTGCCAATAACGCGGGTTTTTTATTTTGCGTTTTAATTTTTCCCGCAATATCCAATATATCTTTATTAGGGTAAATAAAAATATATTTACCTTTGGACTTAACAGAAACTTTTTTATATGTTTCAATTCCAACAGCGTCCCTTAAAATTTTAGGAATGGTAACCTGCCCTTTTTGAGTTACTGTAGTAATGTACTCTTTCATAACTCCCCTATTATAAGTAACAAGTTACCAACTGTCAATACCTGCATTCAAGTATTACCTTATTAGGAAAAACCTCTGTTGAAAATAGAGTTATCTTGCTATAATAAATCTATGCCGGTAGAAACAATCCTATTAACAATCATAAGCCTTATTAATCTAGCGCTTCTGTTTTATCTAACAACTAAAAAAAAGGACGGGTATAGCGTTGAGCAAAGTTTATCCAATTTAGAAAAACTTCAGGAAAGAACCGAAAAAACCGTTAGGGATGAAATAAAACTAAACAGAACAGAATCTTCGGACAATGAAAAGAGAATCAGGGAAGAAATCTCAAACCTATTCAAAGGCTTGGGGGATATTATAGAAAAAAGACTTGAGACTATACAAAAAGACAACAGCGAAAAGCTTGAAAAAATGCGCGCCACCGTGGACGAGAAACTGCACGAAACTCTGGAGAAACGGCTTGGCGAAAAATTTAAACTTGTAAGTAACCAACTGGAACAAGTCTATAAAGGTCTTGGGGAAATGCAAACTTTGGCATCAGGCGTGGGCGATTTAAAAAAGGTTTTGTCCAATATAAAAACCAGAGGAGTTTGGGGCGAAGTGCAATTAGAAAATTTGTTGTCCCAGATATTAACCTCCGACCAATACGAAAAGAATGTCGCCACTAAAAAAGGTAGTAACGAAAGAGTGGAATTCGCCATAAAAATGCCGGGAAGAGGTGAAGAAAATTCCTTCGTATATCTCCCAATAGACGCTAAATTTCCGCTGGAAGATTACCAAAAAATCCAAGTGGCAAAAGATAAAGCGGATATTTTCCTTATAGAACAACTAACCAAAGCCTTAGAAAATAGAATAAAAGAAGAAGCCAAAACCATTAAAGAAAAATACATAGACCCCCCGCATACTACGGATTATGGTATTTTGTATCTTCCAACCGAAGGACTTTTTGCCGAAGTATTAAGTATCGCAGGGCTCGCCGACAAAATTCAAAGAGTGTACCGCGTGTCTGTTGCGGGACCAACCACCATATCAGCAATGTTGAACAGTTTGCAAATGGGGTTTAGAACTTTGGCAATTGAAAAAAGGACAAGTATTGTTTGGGAACTTTTAGGTTCAATTAAAACCGAGTTTGGGATTTTTGCCGACCTTTTGGACAAAACGCATAAAAAATTGGAAGAAGCCTCCCATACCATAGAATCCGCCAGCTCAAAGTCAAGGACAATAGAACGAAAACTAAATAAAGTCCAAAACCTCCCTGAAAGCTCTCCCAACAAAAACCTCCCCACACCCTAGAAAAGATATAAAAACTCTCATAAAAATTTTAACAATACAACAATATAACAATGAAACAATTAAAATTTTACCTCTTTGAATACTGTTGTTTTTTGCGCGCCTTGCGTTTGTAATACTTTTTGCTCTCAACCGCACGGGAATCCCTTGTTAAGAGACCTGCGTTTCTAAGCTTTGCCCTAAATTCTTCATTGTAGGAAATTAAAGCTTTAGAAATACCCAAAGCCAAAGCCTCTACTTGCGAGGTTTTTCCGCCTCCAAAAAGTTTTACCGTGGCGCTGAATTTAGCGGTAGGGTGGGCAACTCCAACAGTATGAAAGGGTTTTACCCAAACCAACTTTTCCTTTTCTGTTTTAAAACATTCTTCCACAGGTTTTCCGTTTATTGTTATATCTCCTTTTTTGTCGTAAAGCCACACCGCCGCAACCGCTCTTTTTCTTTTTCCTGTTCCGCTATAAAATTTTTTTTCTATTTTTTTAGGCATAATTACTTACTAATATTGGTATGAGGATGCTTTTCATCAACATATAAATACAGATTGTTAAGCCGTTCCCTCCTTAACCTGTTAACAGGAAGCATTCCTCTCACAGCCCGAAACAAAGCTTCGGTAGGCTTTCTCAAAACTAATTTTTCGTAAGATTCCTCTTTTAAACCCCCCATAAAACCCGTGTGACGATAATACTTTTTCTTCTTTTCTTTGCCCCCCGAAAGAACAATCTTGGAAACATTAATAACCACCACTTTATCTCCGCAATTTTGATTAAACGAAAAATCGGTTTTATTTTTTCCTGCCAAAATTTGAGCTATGTCGGAAGCTAGTCTTCCCATAACAAACCCCTCGGCATTAATTAAATGCCATTTCACTTTTATATCCTTCTTTTTTACCGCTTTTGTTTGTCCTTTCATTTGTCTTTAACTTCCTTTTTAATTTTTTTACCCTCCACTTCTTCCTCTTTTTTAACAGATACCTCTTTTTTTGGCATTTTTGACCATTCCAACTTAACCATACTAGCCCTGTCCCCAAGGCGAGTGCCTAAATTAACCATTTTTGTGTACCCACCTTGCTTGTCTTTAAAAACTTTGGCGTCTTCAATAAATTTGGATACTATCTTGCCATCGGGTATATCCGCCAAAAGTTTTCTCCTTGCGTTAACATCCCCCTTTTTTGCCCATCTCACTAACCGTTCCACTTTTGGTCTTAAAAATACCGCTTTGGGTTTTGTGGTTTTAATAAAACCATTAATCACAAAAGACCTAACAAGGTTTTTAAGCAAAGCTCGTCTATGATCATAATCCCTATTCAAATGCGTTCTTTTAACTCTATGCCTCATTTTTCTTAAAGCCCTTCTTTCTCCAAGAGTTTTCCTATCTCAATTATAGATTTTTCACCCAAATTCCTAATCTGGGAGAGGTTGTCCTTGGACAATTTGGTTAAATCTTCCAATGTCTTAATACCCGACTTTCTAAGAGCGTTTATGGTTCTTGTGGGCAAATGAAGTTCTTCTATCATTACATCACTTGGTTCGTAGTTGGGACTGTTTTGCGCAGAAGACTCCTCAACTTTAGGCTCCTCCTTAACACTTTCTTTGCCAGTGGAAAGCCTGCTAAAAAAATCCGACAATATGGTGGCGGCGTCCTTAAAAGCGACAAACGGGTCCACCGTTTCGTCAGTGGTAATTTCTAAAGTAAGCTTATCCAACCCGCTTTTATGCCCCACACGAGTGGACCCCACCGTAAAATTAACCGATTTAACGGGACTAAAAACGCTATCCAAAACAATAACTCCTATTTTTGATATTTGCCTTTCTTCCGCCGGCACATACCCAAAACCCGGTTCCACAACTAGAGATAATTTAAGACAAGATTTAGCATCCGCCAAAGTGGCTATATGCAAATCTTTGCTAACTATTTCGGCATCCGAAGGACATTCAAAATCAGACGCCTTAACTTTTTTGGGTCCTTTTTGGTCTAAAGTTAAAACAACCGGTTTGTCCGAATAAAGTTTAACTCTCAACCTTTTCAAATTTAAAGTCAACTCCACAACATCTTCCTTTACTCCTTTTATAGAAGTAAATTGATGCGAAACACCATCAATTTCTACCTGTGTGGGCGCCGCTCCTTTTATGGACGATAAGAGGATTCTTCTTAGGGAATTCCCTAAAGTATTGGCATACCCCGCAGAAAGGGGTTCAATAACTATTCTTGCGCAGGCTTTGCTTACCTTTTCCTTTCTTATCTTCAAATCTTGCGAAGTTAAAAACATACTAAAAATAATCCACCAAAAACTCTAAATTTAATATATTTAAAGTATCGGGATGGATTACCTTGAATAAAACTCAACTATCAATTGTTCATCTATATCCGCGTCAATGTCCTCTCTACCGGGCAGTCCAACCACCGTTCCCTCTTTTGATTTTTTGTTCCACTTAAGCCAAAGCGGAGTCTCCCTGTCTTCTTGAACAAATACACCCTTCTCCTCTTTTATATTAATAGTATCCCCTGCCAAAACCAAAATGGAAGGGGTTTTAACAGGTTTACCATTTTGCAAAAATTTTCCTTGATTTACCAACACCCGCGCCTGCCTTCTGCTTACCGCAAGCCCAAGTCTATATATCACATTATCCAGTCGCCTTTCAAGGAGCTGTAATAAGTAGGAACCGGTTACCCCTTGTTTTCTGGCGGCGGCGGTGTAATAATTTTTAAACTGCCTCTCACTAACCCCATAAATCCTTTTAACTTTTTGTTTCTCTCTAAGATGCGCCCCGTAGTTGGATGTTCTCCTTCTTCTCGTTCCATGTTGACCGGGAACCGCCGTATGTCTTACCATAGCGCATTTATCGCTTACGCACCTACTGCCCTTTAAAAAAAGTTTCACGCTTTCTCTCCTGCACAATTTGCATTTCGGACCAAGACTAGTTTTTGTCATAATTACATCCTCCTCCTCTTTCTGGGCCGGCAACCATTATGGGGCGTGGATGTTTTATCCGTAATAGAAGTAATATTTAAACCCGCCGCCTTTAACGCCTTAACAGAAGGTATCCTCCCCATACCAGGACCTTTGATATAAACAGCGACTTCCCTAACCCCTTTTTCAATAGCCTTTTTACCAACATTGTCGCACGCTACGGTAGCGGCATAAGGCGTGGATTTACGAGCTCCCTTAAATCCGGAATGTCCGCAACTCCCCCAACAAATAACATTTCCTTTTGTATCGGTAATGGTAATAACCGTATTATTAAAAGTGGCTAAAATATAAGCTCTTCCTGACCCGGTTATCACTTTGGCTATTTTCTTTTTACTTGTTTTAACTTTTTTTTTCTCCATATAAAATTAAGTTTTTTGCAGTATCTTCTTCATTCCGCCTACAGTTGCTCGTTTTCCCCTTTTTGTTCTTGCGTTAGTTCTGGTGTTTTGACCTCTTACCGGAAGCTTTCTTTGATGCCGAATACCTCTAAAACAACGGATATCCATTAACCTTTTAATATTCTGGCTTGTCGTTCTTTTTAGTTCCCCTTCTATAGAAACTTGCAAATCCTCTATTGCTTGCCTAATTTTAGCTGTATCTTCCTCCGTTAAATTCTTGGCGCGCGTAGCAGGGTCAATTTTTGCCAAAGAAAGTATTTTTAAAGAAACTTTATCGCCAATTCCATAAATATAAGTTAAGGCCGTGCCTATTGTTTTTTCATTTGGTATGTCAATCCCCACTATTCTTGGCATATTAATTAACCTTGTCTCTGCTTATGCTTTTGATTAGCAGAACAAATAACAAAAACAACGCCTTTCCGGCGAACGATTTTACAATTTCTGCACATTGTTTTTACCGAAGCCCTTACTTTCATTTTGTTTTGTTAAGTATATCTAAAAACGATCCGTCCTCTTTTGGTATCGTAAATACTCATTTCAACTTTAATTTTATCGCCCGGAAGAACCTTAATATGGTATTTGCGCATTTTACCTGAAATTTGAGCCAAAATTTCGCTCTCGTCTTCCATACGCGCCTTAAACATAGCATTGGGCAAAGACTCCAACACTATGCCTTCCTTAACAATTAATCCCTGTTTTTGCATATAGTTTTGTATAACTCTGGGTATTTTAACATAAATCAGGGTTTCGTCAACACCTCACAACCATTTTTAGTTACAGCCCCCGTGTGCTCAAACATAGCCGATAGACTTTTGTTCTTTGTTGCAAAAGTCCATCCATCCGAAAGCACTTTAAGCGGAATATTTTCCTTAGTGTACATTACCTCAATGGCTAAAACCATACCCTCAATAAGCTTGGGTCCCCTTCCTGCTTCTCCAAAACAAGGCACCTGCGGGTCTTCATGCAAGTTTTTTCCTATACCATGCCCCACCAAATCTCTGACCACAAAATAACCGTTTTCCTCAATTGTTCTTTGCATAGCGTAGGAGATATCTCCCACAAAATTTCCCGGTTTGCATTGTTCAATTGCTCTGTCTAACGCTTTAATTCCCACTTCTAAAAATTTGTTTTGACACCTTTCCAACTCCCAACTCTCCTTTGACCCTTTACACGGCAATAAAAGCTTACCAACGCCTACTTCCAAAGTTCCACACATATCCGAATGATAGCCATCATACAAAACCCCCAAATCTATAGACACTAAATCACCTTTTTTAATTTTTCTTTCCGAAGGCAAACCATGAACTACCTCTTCATTTACGCTTATACAAGAAGAAAACTCATAGCCATCTTGCCCTATAAAGGAAGGCAAAGCGTGAAAAGATTTTATTTGGGACTTTATAAATTTGTCCACCTGCATTGTGGTAAGGTGCGGATGAATAAATCCCAAAGTCCTTTTCATAACGGTAGCCGCCAAAAATCCGCTTTTTCGCATTTTATCTATTTCTAAAGGAGTTTTTATTATTATCATCTCGCCAGCTCTTTGATTAACTCCCGATATAAACCCTCAATTTCCTGTTCACCGTTAAAAGTTCTTAGAACTCCCGTTTTTTCGTAGTAGTCAAGAACAGGGGTGGTGTTTTTGTAATATTCCGACAATCTCGTTTTTATAACCTTGGGGGTATCGTCTTCCCTTTTCCTTTCAATTAAACGCGCAAAGGACACTTCTTTGGAAACTTTTAAATACAAAATTATATCCGGCTTAAATGGAGAATGTTTTGCTTGATACACATTTCTCGGAAACCCGTCTATGATAAAACCGTTTTTGTATTTTTGTTGGGACAATTCCCTTTTTATAACAAGCATAGTGTCATCATCGGAAACTAGTTTTCCAGACAACATCTCCTTAAAAACCCTAATTCCTAAAGGGCTTTTGCTTTTTTCCAGCTTTCTAAAAATGTCACCAGTTGAAATATGCGGAATATTAAGTTTTTCGGAAATTTTTTCCGCTTGAGTAGATTTCCCACAACCCTGCGGGCCCATAATAATAATCTTCATATTCTTAAAACCCCAAACCCAAATCCGAAAGCCTGCCTTGCATTTTTTTGGCGGTCTTTTTCTGACTCTCTTTTACAGCTTTGTTAAAAACGTCTTTTAATTTGGGGCTATCTTCCCCATCCACCATAACACTAACAACTTTCTGGTCGCCTTGCATTACTATTTTTACACCCTTTTCTTCCACTTCTACCACAATCTTTTCCATCTCGCGCTTCATCTCGTCGGCTTGTTTTTTTAAGTTGTATAAATCTTTAATTTTTCCCGGATTAAACATAAAAAACACCCCCTTTTTACTAATCTGTTCCATCCATTTCATCACAAAGTAACTTTCTCGTTCGTCATTGTGAGAATTTTGATTTTGTAAGAATATCAATGTTCGGCTTTGCGGTCTTGTGCAACCGCTTCCTCAATCGCGGCTTTCATAGTTATATCAATAACAGATGACAACCCCCACTCAATACATTTCTTTGCGGTGTATAATTCATCGTCTGTTAATTTTCTGCCGATTCGGCAAATAGCTTCATCTTGTAAATCCTCAACTGTTATGGAATAAATTATCTCCTTGTTTTGCTCATTATTCATACTTTTATTTTCTCAAAACCCGAATTATACTCTACCAATTTTGCCCAATTAATTTTCCCATCATCACAAAATTGCTGTGAAAATTCAAGCGTAAGTTTATTTATAATACAAGCGTAATTTTCCATAAATTCTTCATTTTTTTCTTTTGCTTCATACCCAATAGGCTCAATAATGTTTATGTATAATTCCTTGCTCCCAGAAATAAATTCCCAGAAGCGTTGCCCGCACAGTTTTAAATAATCACCTTTATCTGGTTTGTTGTCTCTGCCAAAGCAACATCCATTAATTGCAACTATTTCTTTACTAGTTTTGACCCGTATTGCTTTTTTCGCGGTTTCGAAATTGATCCGTAGTTGTCTGATTTGACTTGAATTACCCCAATTCCAACCAGCTTTAATTTCAACAATATATATAGTTCCATTTTTCTCAAATTCCAAATCAACACCCGTCAATTCTGATTTTTTTGCGCCAAATACTTTATCACAAACAAAAATCGCCAACCCTTCAATAAACTCCCCAAATAAAGTTTCCTCTTGTGATTGTAAAAAAGCGTCCAAAAACCCCTTAATCAAATCTTGTGCGGTAAGGATATTTTTGGCTTTGAAAAGATAAGGATTTTTCTGCTTCAAAATTTTGAGCAGGTCGACCCTATTTTGCACATAATCCAATCTCCTCTGATGAAAGATTGAGATGTGTTTTTCTACATATTCATAAATTTGTTGCAAATCTAATTCTTTCATACGATAATTTTATTATGACTAATTAAAGATGGTTCTTTTTGAGTTATTTTTTCTTTGAACATCTCTACATACTCAGGTATTATTTCAATGCCTATTGAGTTGCGTCTCATCCTTTGCGCTACCTCCGATGTTGTACCAGATCCCAAAAATGGATCTAAAATCCAATCGTTTTCTTGAGTAAAAAGTTTAATGAACCATTCCGGCAATTCTTCTGGAAAAGCAGCGCTGTGCTTTTTGTTATTGCAAACAGTAGCAAATTGTAAAACATTGGTCGGATATACCATGCTTCGCTTTAACCAGTTGGATATGTTCTTGCCAAACCCACTACCACTTTTAGAATCGTCCCGTATTTTATCAATTTCGCTTAAATTTTTCAGCCGCCCATTCGCCCAATCACCAATTGGCACCATAACCGCTTCTTGATACATATTGAAATCTCGGGTCTTATTAAACTGGAGCATTCGTTCCCACGCGTCGCGAAAACGATTTGGCCACTTACCCGGATAGCAATTTTTTTTATGCCAAATAAATTCCTCTGTCCACAACCAACCCTGTTTTCGTAAAGCCAAAATAAGTTCAAGAACATAAGTAGTGCGCTCCCCGTTTTCCGCCTTTTCTTTAATGTTCAAAATAAATGTTCCTGTTGGTTTCAAAACCCGCAGTAATTGTTCACTTATTGGCAAAAACCATTCAACATATTTTTTTGGCGCTATACCCCCATAAGTATTTTTTCGTCTATCGGCATACGGTGGGGAGGTTATAATCAAATCAATTGAGTCTTCGCTCAAGGTTTCCAACACTTCTTGCGAGTCGCCAAGCAATATTGTTGTCGTTATATCGTCCATAATTGTATTCTATCACAAAAACCCTTCATAATCCCTCATAACAAGTTGGGATTCTACTTGTTTCATAGTTTCAAGAACAACTTGCACCACAATCAAAACACTCGTTCCGCCAATGCTTAAAGTGGATATTCCCGTTACCGATTGCATAACCGCAGGCAAAATGGCAATTAATCCCAAAAACACCGCCGAGGGCAAAGTTATTCTGGTTAAAATAACATTTAGATATTCCGAAGTGGCTCTTCCAGGACGAATTCCCGGCACAAACCCGCCGTTCTTTTTAATCTCGTCGGCAACTTTTTCGGGATTAAAAGTAACCGCAGTATAAAAATAGGTAAACCCCACAACCAACGCAAAATATAAAACATTATAAAGAATGCTGTTTGGCTGAAAGTTATAAGTTAAAAACTTAGCCATCCCGCTTATGGTTGAATTATTAACTCCTTGCAGATAATTTCCCAAAACAGAAGGCAATAAAACCAAAGACACCGCAAATATAATAGGTATAACCCCCGCTTGATTTATTCTTAAAGGCAAATAGGTAGAAGACCCATATCCTGACGAACCTTTTTTTACAAGACGGGCGTATTGGATAGGGATATTTCTCGTTGCCTCATTTACAAAAACTATACCGGCAATAACCACAAGCGCCAAAACAAAAAACAATGTAAGGTTAAGGGCCCCATCTCCCGTTGTGGATACCGCTGTTCTTCCAATAGAAGAAGGCAATCTTGAAACTATTCCCGCAAAAATCAAGAGAGATATGCCGTTACCCAGCCCATACTCGCCAACCAGCTCCCCAAGCCACATCAATAAAACAGAACCCGCCGTCATAGTAATAACCAAAATAGCTATTGAAAAGATATCCAAACTCGGAACTATTTTTTGAGAATGCAGGAAGAAATACATTCCATAAGCTTGCAAAACGCAAAGAGGCACGCTCACAAGCCTGGTGTATTGATTAATTTTCTGCCTTCCACTCTCTCCTTCTTTTGACAACTCCTCCAGTTGAGGTATTGCCATAGTTAAAAGCTGAAAAATTATGGATGCGTTAATATAGGGGTTTAACCCCAAAGTAACCACCGAAAAATTTTGCATCCCCCCGCCGCTAAAAATATCTAAAAGACCCAAAAGCTGGCTTGACGCAAAAAATTCTTTTATCCCCGAAACATTAACCCCCGGAACGGGAATATGCGCCAAAATCCTAAAAATACCAAAGATAAGCAGTGTGACCAGAAGTTTTTTTCTCAATTCCGGCGATTTCAGTATATTTGAATAATTCTCTATAACTTTAATCATAGATAGTTCACAACGCTAAATACCAATCTAAAAGGTTTTTTGTGTCAGTAAAGCGGGACCCCTCGCTACTGCCCATAACTATAATAATTACTTTTTTATCCTTGCTGGTGTTCGCATAAGCATAGATTAAACACTCTCCCGCTTTTTCCGTAGTACCCGTTTTCATACCCACCGTTCCCGGAAGCGAGAACAACAACTCATTAGTATTTCTAATCGTATAGGTCTTGCTGGAATCGTGGGACGGCGCTTTATAATATCTTGTACCCACAATTTTCATCAGCTCCGGGTTTTTCCATACCTCTCTTGCAATAATCAGCAAATCGGACGCTGTAGAAAGTTGGTTTCCATTATCGCTGTCCAGCCCTATCACATTGTCAAAACGGGTGTGCGTTAAACCCATTCCCTCCGCTTTTTTGTTCATTTTAGCCAAAAAATCCGAAGGGTTATTATGTCCCTGCGCCAAAACACAAGCCGCATCGGATCCTGAAGGAAGCAAAAGAGCATAAAGTAAACTCTCCACTGATAAAAAATCTCCGTCTAACAGATACGCCTGCGTTCCCGGAAGTTTTAGACAATCTTTTGGTATAGGCAAAACATCTTCAATAGAGTATTCGTCCAAAGCCACTAACGCCGTCATTAATTTAGTAGTGGAAGCGGGAGGAAGAATAAGGTCGGGGTATTTATCCGCTACTATTTTGTCTTGCATTACATCGTAAACAATGTAAGACAACGCGGTAACTTTAGGAACTGGGGGGGTTTCTTTTTTAACTGGCGCGGGAGAATCTTCCGTTTTTTCACCCAAAACTACAGTTTCGGTAAGGTTTTCTTTAGGCTTTTCTTGTACTGTTAAAGGCGGGTTAAATTTTTTAACCGGGTGGGTATAGCGAAAATAAAGCGCGTATAAAAAAACTCCTAAAGATAAGACAATTAGAAAAAGGCTAAATATGGATATTTTAGATTTATTTCGCGCCATCCTTTTTCTCCTTGGAAATTTTTATATCCACCCTTTGCATATCTCGGGGAAAGAGCGATGCCTCTCTAATATTTTTAAGTCCCAATACCTGCATAGTAACCCGTTCGGCGCCAACCGCAAAACCGCCTTCGGGGGGCATACCGTACTTAAAAGCCTGTAAATAAATCTCAAAATCCTCTTTTTTATTGCCCCATTTTTTAATGTTATCCAATAACTTATTGTAATTGTTTATTCTTCTTCCGCCGGTAATCCACTCAAGACCTCTGCCCAAAAGGTCAAAGCTGTCTGTATATTCAGGGTCGTCGTCGCTTGGGTAGGTGTAAAACGGTCTTTTCTTGGTAGGGTAGTGAGTTATGAAAATAAGTTCCGACTGATATTTTTCTTTTGAATACTGGCAAATTTCTTTTTCGTCCTCAGGACTTAAATCAGGTTCTTTTGTGTTATCTCGCCCGGTTCTTTTAAGAATAATTTCTTGCGCTTCTCTCATTTTTATTCTTGGAATTTTCTCCGAGACAAGGGGAGTTTTGGCATTGTAAAGCGCAAGCTCTTTTAGACAAGTGTTGTTTAAACTTTTAAAAATTCCTTTAACCACAATTTCCACCACATCCAAAATATCCGAAAAACTTTCTATGAACCCCATTTCGCAATCTAAAGACACATATTCACTCATATGTCGCGTAGTAACGCTAGGCTCCGCCCTATAAGCGTGAGCTATGGTAAACACTCTTTCAAAAACCCCCACCATAATTTGCTTGTAAAGTTGAGGACTTTGCGCAAGGTACGCTTTTCCATCGTAATAATCCACCTTAAAAACTTCGGCGCCCCCCTCGGTGGCGCAAGGAACAAGCGTGGGAACAAAAATTTCCGTAAACCCAAGAGATTTAAGAGTTTCTCTAAAAGAATGGACGATTGTTTCCTGAACTTTAAAAATCGCTTTTGTTTTGGGGTGTTTTAAAGTGAGCGGACGATAATCCAACAAAATTTCTAAAGACACTTTTAAATCAGCATCCCCCATATCAAAAGGAAATTCCCCCGCTTTCTCCAACACTTCCAATTTTTCTATTTCAAGTTCCACCGTACCTGTAACGATTTTGGTATTAACCATTTTTTCGGGTCTTTTTTTAATGGTTCCCAAAACTTTTAAAACATCGCCCATAGAAACTTCTTTTTCGGAGGATAAAACTGTTTGCAAGATGCCACTTCGGTCGGAAATATCCACAAATTTTATTTTTCCGTGGTC
>Ga0180007_10000981_pt1 | contig 41693 bp, 30 predicted proteins | sample MM_PC_MetaG_FD_121122 | JGI IMG/M metagenome (GOLD analysis project Ga0180007, IMG submission 121122) | Groundwater microbial communities from the Aspo Hard Rock Laboratory (HRL) deep subsurface site, Sweden - MM_PC_MetaG | ecosystem: Environmental > Aquatic > Deep subsurface > Groundwater... | reverse complement strand
TCTATCGCTGATCAATCTGTGGTCAATCCAGCTGAAGCTCTTAGGGACTTTGCGCAACCGGCTCGGTAAAATCACATGCTTTACAATCATAATTTTCTCCTTTTCCGTTAAATTGACAGGACATAACGTCCTGACCCAATTGTTGCATACGGCGCAGAGTTTTCCTATGTCATCTTGTAACGCAGAACCGGCAAATTGAGAAATTAACCCTATAATAACAGCTGGCTGAATGATTAAGGAATCTTGTAACGTATTGTTCGTAAAATAGCTGTTATCCTTATTTATTTCAGAATGTTGCGCATTTAAGCGATCTTGTAACGCATTTTGTTTGTTTGAAAAACTCCGTTTCCAATAGCCCGGATGCTGCTTTCTCCATTCCTGTACCCGCAGGGTATTTAAAGGACCTTTAAAGTAGTTTTTGTTCTCAGGTTTCTGAAGCCATTTTTGTTGACCTGCCGCCTTGGCTTTCTTACGACACTCAGGGTTTTTACAATACCTTTGCCGGTTGCGATTCCTGCAATCAGGCACAAATAAACGCTTGCAGTTACGGCATCTTATCTTTTTTACCATTCCCATTCAAATAGCACCTCCCAAACAGGCTCAACTATTTATGAATGGGCATGTTTTGTGAAGATAAAATTGAAGAAAATAACCGGAAGAAAAATAAAGAAAAGGTTTTATAAATATATTGTTTTGGAAGAAAAAGAAATCGAAGAAAATTACAGTTTAACTCCGGGGATTGAATTACATTTTAAAGTCGGCCCTGACAAAAATTGCTGGATGCTTTGTTTCAGGAAGTTATTCAATAAAAAAACAGCATTAATATTTTTCAAAACTGCCTTACCATTGGAACCTCTGCCCCTACCAACAAGAATAGTAAAATATTATGGGCTGGGAGTAAAGGTTGACACAGTAGCATCCCTTGTGGCTGAAGCAATAGTGAAGAAGAGATAAATCCATTCTGATCAAGACTTAGCAGTTACTGCTAAGATGTCTTTGGATAGGGATGATTTTATAAACATATACTGTTCTAAGGCAAGCATATCCGAAATAATTGTGCACACCCTTTGAAAATAATCCCTCAATCAGAACTAAATACATCAATATATTGAACACTATCACCGCATACTCAATATATTGAGATTAAAAATACAATATATTGAGTAATTTTATATGCATTTTAATAATATGCTGATATTATATTATTAATTCATTTGGCCTGATGTTTGCATTATAATAAATTTAAAATAAAACGAAGACACAATATGAAATAACTTACACTTATCTGATGGATGCTTTTCGGTATTTATTTAAACGGAGATAATATCATGTTTCGATTTTTTGGTTTTACCTGAGTAACTATAAAAAAACTACCCGTGTTGGTAGGCGCAAGGTAAGAACGAAAGATCATGTCTATATTTTTTAATTGACTAATGTTTTTTCCTTTGATGGTTTCCTTTCTTCTTTACTTCTGCGCATCATAATACTTTACGAGGCATTTGAATAACGTTCCCTTTTGCTCGATTAGCGCAACTGGTTTAGCTCTTATGTTACACTTCATACCATTAAAGTATGTCTTTGTTATCTATGTTAATACACGAAGTGTATTATAGAGCTATCTCCAAATTCTCAAGGTGTTTCTGCGGTAGATTAATTGACTTCCTTGAATCCAATCGAAATCGAACGTTCTTCAAAGCTATCTTTTATCCAGAACCTACTTAAATCATAAAAGATGATCCCGTAAAAAGTCGGAAAATGCCCGTTTCGTCATGCCGGACCCGATCCGGCATCCAGTATAATTCAATATGTTCTGGATACCGGCTTTCGCCGGTATGACGGTTCGGGGACTTGTTACGACTTTGTCATATAAAGTGTTCTGTTTAAAGTATAGCGCTTAGACTTCACTGTCGTTTCATGTGTGACATGAGTCCAGCAGAGTGATCAGTAATGAAAGGAGGTGGCACAATGAGTATCTGAAGATTTATGCTGATGGTTAAATTAAAGATTAATAATTCTTAATAGATAGAATAGAAAGGATATTATCATGAAACAAGTGATAGAACTAAAAGTAAATGGGGGATCTTATGAGGTAGCTGTAGATCCACACAGAACCTTACTTGAAGTATTAAGAGACAGTATTGGGTTTACCGGATCAAAAGAGGGTTGTGATCACGGGGCCTGCGGGGCCTGTACGGTAATCATAGACGGAAAAGCTGTTCTTGCCTGTCTTACCCTTGCCATAGGTGCTCATGGTAAAGAGATTACTACCGTTGAAGGGATGTCAAAGGAAGGAAAACTTACTCCATTGCAGCAGAATTTTGTGGATCACGGAGCGCTTCAATGCGGTTTTTGCACTCCGGGAATGCTTATGTCCGCCAAGGCATTGCTTGATGAAAATCCAAAACCGACTATGGATGAAATTAAAGACGGCATTTCAGGGAATCTGTGCCGCTGTACCGGATACACTAAAATATTAGAGGCTATTGCGGTAACTGCAAAATAAAGGAGGTTAAGATGGAAAATTACTCAGTAGTAGGAAAACGTCTTCCCAGAATTGATGCGATTTCAAAAGTTACGGGAGACTGCAAATATACAGGTGATCTCAGCCTTCCCGGTATGCTGTACGGAAAAGTGTTGAGAAGCACCATGTCCCATGCCAAAATTTTAAATATAGACACATCCAAAGCAAAAAGACTTTCGGGAGTCATGGCCATTGCTACCGGAAAGGATATAACCAATGTTGGTCATGGATTTGTAAGAGCAAGTCCCGCTCCTGCATTTTTAAGGGACAAACATTCATTTGCCAAGGAAAAAGTGCGTTTTATCGGTGATGAGATAGCAGCCGTTGCTGCTATTGATGAGGATATTGCAATGGAAGCCCTTGATTTGATCAAGGTCGATTATGAAGAACTTCCCGCTTATTTTACATGTGAAGATGCCATGGCACCCGGAGCTGTCAGAATTCACGATCATGCTGAAAACAATATCTCTATTGTAGTATCCTTTCATCTCGGCAATGTTGAAGAAGGATTTGCGAAGTCTGATTTTGTGTTTGAAGATAAGTTTACTACCGGAGCTATCCTTCCCGCATATATTGAGCCGCATTCGGCGGTTGCCGACTTTTCTCCGTCGGGAGATGTTACTCTGTGGCTGAGTACCCAGACCCCGTTTTATGACAGGACGAATATTGCCGAAACTCTCGGAATGCCCGAAAGTAAAGTAAGAGTAATAAAACCTCCGGTAGGCGGCGGATTTGGAGGAAAGACGGAAACGCAGACTCTTTTTGCAGCTTCAGCCATACTTTCAAGAAAGTCGGGAAGACCTGTAAAAACTATCTCTACAAGAGAAGAAGAATTCTGCGCCACGGGACATCGCCATGCAGTTTCTGCAAATCATAAGATAGGAGTTAAAAAAGACGGAACCATAATGGCTGTGGATTCCAAATTCTTTATAAACGGAGGAGCATATAACAGCCACTCAGCAATAAGCATATTTATCATGGGAACCCTTCAGAACGGGCCTTATAATATGGGCAGTTTCAGATATGAAGGAACAAGAGTCTATACCAACAGACAAGTTGCAGGCGGCATGAGAGGGCATGGAGGCATTCAACCGCGATTTGTAGTTGAATCCATGATGGATATGGTAGCCGAAGGTCTGGGCATGGATCCTATCGAAATAAGAAAGAAAAATGCTGTAAAGGCGGGACAGACAACTATAAGCAAATTTAAAATAAGAAGTTGCGGTCATAATGAAGCTTTGGATGTAACTGCAAAAGAAATCGGATGGAAAGATAAGTGGAAAAAAATGCCGGATGGAAAAGGTGTGGGTCTGGCCTCTATGTTCTTTGCTTCAGGCGCGGCTTTCTCCTTTTTCTATGACAACCCGCCTTCTTTTTCGGGTGTAAGGATACAGGCGGATGGCGATGGTACTTTTATCCTGTTCACAGGGGCATCCGACATAGGCCAGGGTTCGGATACCGTGATTGCACAGATTGCAGCAGAAGAACTTGGAGTGGGTCTGGACAAGATCAGAATTGTTGCTGCCGATACTACCCTAACCCCTGTTGATCTCGGAAGTTATTCGAGCAGGGTAACGGTTTTTGCAGGAAACGCCTCCAAAATGGCTGCTCATAATATGAAAATAAAACTCTTTGAAACAGCTTCAAAATTATTGGAAGCAAATAAAGCCGATCTTGAGGCAAAAGATGAAAAAATTTATGTTAAAGGCTCTCCTGAAAAAGGTGTTTCCATCTCTGAAACAATTACGGCTTATTTTAAAGAACACAAAGAAAATCTGATCAGCACAGGCGACTATGTTCCTCCCAAGGATGTTGGCGGAGAAATGAGGCTTGACCTGGGTGCAGTAAATATATCTCCGACATTTAGTTTTGGAACACACGCTGCTGAAGTGGAAGTGGATAAAGAAACCGGCCAGGTTAAAATTAAAAAGATAGCGGCAAGTCATGACTGCGGCATCGCATTAAACCCGATGGCGGTTGAAGGACAAATCGAAGGTTCCGTTCAAATGGGATTAGGCCAGGCAATGTTTGAAGATTACAGGATGGAAAAAGGCTGGTCTATGACAAACTCTTTTGTTGATTACAAAATGGCTACAGCCAAAGATATGCCCGATGTTAAATCAATAATTGTGGAAACCGTTGATACGGAAGGGCCTTTCGGAGCCAAGGAAGCAGGAGAAGGAGCAATTGTCGCCTGTGTTCCTGCTGTTACAAATGCAATTTATTATGCTACGGGAATAAAAGTAAGAGATATTCCCGTAACACCGGAAAAAATTTTGAAGGCTCTTGAAGAAAAGAAAGGAGGAAAATAATGAGGCTGCCGAGATTTGAATATATGGAACCAAAGAATGTAAAAGAGATAACCAAGCTTCTTAAAAATAACAAGGATGCGATTATAGTTGCCGGTGGAACGGATATTCTGCCGAAAATGAAACAAAGAATCGTAACACCCAAATATGTAATAAATACAATAAATATAAATGAGCTAAAAGCTATTGAGTTTGGTGAGAAAAAAGGGCTTACCTTAGGATCACTTACCACACTTGACGCAATTTCAAAATCCAAACCTATATTAGAGAAATTTACAGCTCTTGCCCAGGCTGCCGGAAGAGTGGCAAGCACACAGATAAGAAACATGGGCACAATAGGAGGCAATATAAGCATTGAGTCCATGTGCATGTACTATAACCAGACTCACGAATGGCGTAAAGGAAGGCCTCATTTATGCTTCAAGCTCGGAGGAGACAGGTGCTTTGTTGCAAAAGGCTCAAAGGAATGCCTTGCCCTTTTCCAGGCGGATACTCCTCCAGCCTTAATTGCTCTTGATGCAAAAGTAACGATAGTAGGCAGTACCGGCAAAGAGAAGGTTATTGATATTGAGGATTTTTATACCGGCAAAAGTAAAAAAGTAAATATTCTTAAGCAGACGGATTTTGTAAAAGATATCGTTATACCCACACCTCCCAAAGGTACGGGGAGCGCATATCTGAAGATGGCACAACGTGAAGCTATAGATTATCCTGTTGCAGGAGCGGCTGCATGCATCAATGTATCGGGTGGTAAATGCAAAAGTGCAAGAATTGCAGTAACTGCTGTAGGATCAGGTCCGTTAAGGCTTAAGGATGCTGAAAATGTTCTTCAAGGTAACAGCATCACAGACGATCTTATAGAAAAAGCCGCCGATGCTGCTTATGAAAAGGTTCGTCCCATGCCTCATTTTAACGTATCCCCTTGGTATAAGCGTAAACTTATAAAGGTGCTTGTAAAAAGATCAAGCAAGCAGGCATGTGCCAACGCAAAGTAAATGATGGTTTTAAAACAAGATCGAACAAGGAAACAACCCCCTTAATCCCCCTTTTTTAAGGGGGAATGAATATTAAAGGAAGAGAAACGATATGATATCGAAAAAGAGATAAATGAAAATATTTATAATTCGAAATTCCTTGTTCGAAATTCTATATTCGTTTTTTCAAAAATACACTTAATAAATTAACATAGCGCATATTGTGTAAAATCCCGCCCTACATCTTATCTGCCATAGCTCTTCGGTATTTCATCAAACGTAGGGCGGCATTTTATATGCCGCCAGTAATGCTTATGGTATTACCCATGATGCATTTATGCGATTATCTTCCCAATGAAATTTTGCCCGGATGTGCCCTGTAAGTTTCAGCAACAGCCAGTCCATTTGATCAAACCGGCAGACAATGACAGCAAAATTTTTATAGGCTCCCGAATGGTCAAACAGTTTAAGTGCTTTATCACGGGCAAAATCCGGCAGACCTGAATCAGGTTTATTGGTGGGCGAGCCAGGCGCCATTTCGGTACAGTAGTTAATTTTATTGGTTTGGCGTAACTTCTTCCATTGAGATTCAGCTACGTCATTGTCAATATGAACGGTAGCGGTTCCGCAAAAACGCAGTTGCAGCCATTTTTTTGGATGATAGAACAACCAGCTCACATTGGGATTATCCCGTATCTGGGAAACTTTGGGAGATCTGGCATCACAAAAACATATCAATGTGCGTTCTTCTTCCGAAAATCTTCGCAGAATGACGGTTCGCACTTCCGGTTTGTTGCCGGCAACAGTAGTAAGGGCCGGTTTGTAAAAGGGATGCCGGAAATTTCTAACACCTTTGTGAAGTTCTTTCCAGCTTGATTTGAGAACATCATCTAATGTTGATATATCTTCCTTTTTTTTAAATATCATGCAAATTTCCTATCTTACGACCAAACGGGCAAGCCTTGATACAGATGCCGCAGATAGGTGCGCCGATATCAGGTAGTTTTGCATATTCTTCCATAAGTTTTTCAACACATCTGGAAAAATGTAAGGCTTCTTCCCTGTCTTTGTAATGGTCTGCTGTATTTACTCCTCTGATCGCCTGGACAGGGCAGGAATCGTGGCATAACATACAGCTTCCGCACCGGTTCTTCATAGGAGTATCGGCTGTTAGCGGTGCATCTGTTAGAACGGTTACAAGACGTACCCTGGAACCGAATTGAGGCGTTATAAGAAGTAGATTTTTTCCTTGCCAACCCAAGCCTGCCATTCTTGCCACAGCTTTGTGGCTGATTGCCGCATACCAGTTTTTACGATCAAGAATCTGGGATGCCGGTATAGGAAGGCTGAGGTATCCGTCTTTTTGAAGCAGCACAGAGGTGCGAAATGCAAGTTCATCTAAAATACTATTAGCGGTTTTGTATGTTGCACTGTAAACCGCTGTAGGTTTATCTGTAATTGTTTCAAATACCGCTACCGGCAACTGAATAGCAATTGAGACAGCATGTGTGAAGCCATCCAGTAAATCAGGCGGATTCACTTTTAGTTCTCTCAAGGGTTCCAAATCAGCCACTCCGACTAAATCGGCACCCCAATCGAGTATTTTGGATTTAATACGGTTTGTATATTCGTTTTGTTTCATATGTTTTCTTTATCTATGCTTGTTGAGGTACTATAGCAAAACCGCCAGTCTGCCGCATCAATTTTTTGATACATCACAAGTTAAGGATTATCGGCAGTCTTCACGATTTGGGCTGATTTTAAAGGATGATCCAAGCCCAAAGTAAGCTGGAATACCTTTTAGAGCAGTAACTGGTTCAAGTAACGATACCTCAATTCGATACTTTCCTCGCGGAAGAGTAATTGAACCTGCGCTACGACACACTATCCTCTCCGGGCCTGGTTGATCTAATGATACAGCAGCTGTTTCACAGTACGCATTTGTGCTGATTGATGAAACGATCAGGATAGCAACTACCCATAAAAGCATTAAGCGATAATAGTTTTGCATGATGTTCCTAACGATTTAATGACCGAACCAGTTTTTTAGGGTCGGTGAATTAACAGATGTACGCTTGGCTTAGACATGAATTTAAGGGATAAATGTCCCCTGTGTATTAATCCTGTTAATCTACAAAATCATTAACATAAACACTACCCAAAGACAAGGGCTTGTCCTGGATCTGATCTTAATCCTATCCAGTGGCGAAATTGTGAAATTCTATATAAAGTATGGCTTAATAGTAATAATATCGGTATGATAATCAGATATTCTAACTTCAATTGTCTTCCAATTATTTCCTTGACACCCAAGGCTGATCTTCTTATATCTTTCACATAAAAAGCATGTTCTTATCACCTGCCGGAGGAAATTAAAATGGTTATCGGGGATATTATTGACAGAAATCTTTGGAGATATCCGCAAAAGACTGCTGTATGTTTTGAAGATAAGAGATTAAGTTTTGAAGAAGTTGCAAAAAGGATATATGGTCTTGCTAATGCTTTACGAAGTTTAGGGCTGAAAAAAGAAGACAGGGTTGCATTTTTGTTTCCTCATAATATGATTGAAGCGCAGGAAATAGTACTTGCAGTTACAGCGGGTGCAATGATTATTATTCCCATAAATGCGCACTTTTCTGAAGATGAGATAATCCATTTAATTACAAGTTGTGGTGTTAAGGCAATATTTTTTGAGCAAACATACAGCCGGTTAATGGAATCAATCAAGCCATCTGTAAAAGAAGTTCAAATATTTATTTCCGTAGGAAAACCAAGCAACAATGATGCATATGATTACGAGACATTAATTTCTCAAAGTACTTATGAGCGGCCTGATGTGGCTGTTAAGGAAGAAGATATAGCGGCCTTGATACATACGAGCGGTACAACCGGTATGCCCAAGGAAGTAATATGGACGCATAAAAGCTGGCTGGCAGGTTCAAGAGATGTTGTTATCAAGTTTAAACTTTCCGAAAAAGACAATCTTTTGATATTTAGTCCGTATTTTCATATCCCGTTTTTCTGGTTTAATATGGCAATAAGTTATATGGGCGGAAGTCTTGTGTTTATAAAAAGACCTGACCCTGATCTTATATTAAATGCTATTGAAAAAGAAAAAATTACTGCTGTTTCACATTTTGTTTTAACTACACTTTTGCGGGTGTTGAACTATCCTGACTTGGATAAATATGATCACTCTTCAGTGCGTTGGTATATATATGGCGGTGCCCCAATGCCGTTTTCAATTTTAGAAAGAGCAATTCCAAAATTCGGCAATAAGTTTGTTCATCTTTATGGTTTTACCGAACTGGCAGGTTGTGCCACAGCTTTGCCGCCAAAAGATCACGTACTCAATGGAACAGAAAAAGAAAATCGTAGAATGTTATCGGTCGGAAAGGAAATGCCAAGCTGTGATATCAGAATAATTAATGATGAAGGTAAATTTGTTGAAAGCGGGATAGAAGGTGAACTGTTATACAGAGGTGATAATCTGATGCAGGGTTATTGGGGAAATCCTGAAGAAACGGCAAAGGTTTTAAAGGATGGATGGTTTCATTCAGGGGATATGGCTTATTTGGATGAAGATAATTATATCTATATCACCGGCAGGAAGAAAGATATTATTATAAGCGGAGGAGAAAATATTACGCCAAAGCAGGTAGAAGATATAATCTACAAACATCCTGCCGTTGAAATTGTAGCAGTAATCGGGGTGCCGGACCCTGAGTGGGGTGAAGCAGTAAAAGCGGTAATCGTTTTAAAAGAAGGCAAAAAAGCTACGGAAGATGAAATAATAAAGCTATGCAAAGACAACCTGGCTCGTTATAAGGCTCCAAAGTCCGTTGATTTTATAGATAGTATGCCTTTAACGCATACCGGAAAAATACAGAAATGGGAGCTAAAGGATCGTTTTATGAAAAAGTGAAATAATAGATAGTTGTCAGAATTGAGGATTACAGATATTCAAGATGTGAATCTAATAGCTCTAATATCGATCTGCCCGGTGCGGACCCGCATGCCTGAACTTAAGACGCCCTTTAAGCAAAAACTCCAGTTTGCTAAAAGAAAATATAGCAAACTGGAGTTCTAATTTTAATATATTTTAAATGTTTACAGATTTTTCTTTCGGTGGTTTCTCCTAAAACCAACAAGTCCGATTAAACCGGAACCAAAGAGCCAAACAGCACCCGGAATCGGAATCACAGCAGCATCAATCGTGCCTTTCAAATCAAGAGTATTCGCACTGAATTTCACATAGCCCATTCCTCCGTCTGCTCCGCTGGAATATGCAGCCGGATCATTTGAATAAGGCTGAGTGCCCAATCCACCGCCATATCCGCCCAGAGCCTGAATCAGCGCGTTCTCGCCAAGGGTTATGGCATTTGCAAAAAGTTCCATATTGCCGCCGCTTCCACCACCACCGGCTCCGGCGTAGGCCAAGGCTGTTGCGTATGACCAACCGCCATTGGCGCCATTTGCCAGAATTGCTCCTACTATATCGATATTACCTATAGTGGATATCTGAATAGCGCCACCGCCACCGCCACCATATCCACCGCTATACCATCCAAACTTATAAATCGCACTACCGCCACCGCCGCCTGAACCTCCGGCTAAGTTTTGCGGATAAGATACAGCCGGCCCGGCATATCCCTTGCCGCTTTCCGTACTGTATTTTGTTGCCTGATTGCCGGGAATTGCATTACCAGCTCCACCGGCAGAATAACCTCCTCCACCTCCACCAGGTCCACCTCCATTACTTCCCACAGGAGTATTTCCATTTCCGCCGACTCCTCCGTTGTATGCTCCCGGCCCTCCCGTCTGTTTCGGATTATTTGGCACATTTACAATTACATTAGTGGCCGTTGCAGAAACGTCAATTACTCCGTTTATATTCACATTTCCTGTTGCTGCAAAATAAACCGGGGTGTTTGATGTATTTCGGTTGAATTTCACAGTTACACCTGCAGGTATGTTTATAGTAGTAAAATTGAAGATGCCATCAGCAGGCAGGTCCAAAGTAACAAGCGAACCCACCGGATTAAAAGCTCCATCAGAACCGTCGGATATAATTAGTGCGGCAAATGCTGTTGCATTTATAATTAAAAACACAGATATTAAAGATATTAATATTTTCAAAAATTTTTTCATAATATTGTCTCCAAATTTTAAACATAGTATTGCTATTAAACATTGAAAGCACATATCAAGCATCAGATGTGCCAACAACAATTATTTTATATAATATTTATAAAGTCTTTGTAAATACAGTAAAATATTCGTTAGGTATTTCTCAAGATTACACGAATCATTTTTGCATATTCATGATTGTAAACTATTCCGACACCAGACTGCATAGTTATATATAATTTCATATAATTAAGTCGTTAAAACAAGTATTAAAAATAATATAGTTTTCATATTGTCAATATGTTAAATAATTAATGTAAAGATTTCCGACACCGTACTGCATAATTATATATAATTACACATAACCAAGTCGTTAAAACAAGTATTAATAATATAATAATTCTAATATTGTCAATATTTTAAATAATTAATGTAAAGATTTCCGACACATTTATAAAATATATTATTTGAAAATTCTATTAAAAAAGAAATAACCATTGGAAAATATGTTTAATATCTATTTTAAAAGCCTGAAAATCGGCTGAAAATTTAACCCGCCAGATATTAGCCTTTTTAAAAGATTTTGGCTATCAGGTTTTTGAAGCTTCCAATGGAAAAGAAGCACTTGAACTTGTTAAAGATAGACATATTTCAGCAGATCTTCTGATAACAGATTTGGTTATGCCGGAGATGAACGGAAATCATCCCAGGCATTAACTTTAAAACCTGAATTTTTCACTTGCACCTACAATGTTACCTGTTATATTCTTTGGTAATTTTTAAATCTTACTAACTGCATTCGCTGTCCTGGATTGAACCAGCTAAAAATGATGATGTTTTCAGCATTTTTACAGTTTCATCAAGAATGATGGAACCATTATGATTTGACATTTTTTAAAGGTCTTAGTGTATGACCGACAATATCTATTATCGCCCTATTATCCCGCTTTTGGTATCTTTGATAACAGGCATATCATGCGGCCTCCTTTTGCCAGGCTATAGCTTATGGGCATATCTTTTTACAGTTTCTTGTTTTGTATTTCTACTCATAAAAATTATAAGAAAAAAATCAACCGTTATTCTTCCGATCATTCTGTTTATCTTTCTTGGATACCTTTCAATCCAGCCCTGGCTTTATAACAAACTTTCTCCTTCCCACATATCTTATTATGCCGACAGTGCCCCTATAAATATATCCGGCCAGGTAATTGAGAGCCCTGAAATCAAAAACAACAGACTTTCATTTGTGTTACTTGTAAAAGAGATAGAAGATAACAGGAAAATTGTTTCCGTATCGGGAATGATAAACGTCAAGGTATTCAAAAATATTTCTGATATATCGATAGGTGACAAAGTTTGGTTTAAAAGCAAAATCAGATCCATAAGAAATTTTAATAACCCAGGAAGTTTTGATTATAAAAGGTATATGAGCTTTAAAGGTATAAGCGGTACTGCTTATGTTGCCGGAGATAAGATAAGAATAGAAAAAGAAGAGGAGAATATATCAGGAAAGCGGCTTATCGAAAATGCGCGTAAAAAGTTTTCAATATTAATCGATAAATCCGTTCCTGCCGCAGAAGCCGGAGTTTTAAAAGCGCTTATAATAGGAGATAAAAACTTTATTTCCAGACAAATACGTGAGGATTTCAACCGTACCGGAACAAGCCATGTATTGGCTATTTCAGGTCTTCATATCGGAATTGTTGCAGCTGTAAGCTTTCTGCTTTTTAAGACTATACTTTCTTATTTTAATTTTTTTCTTTGGAATGCATGGACAAAAAAGGGCGCTGCAATTTTATCCTTGTTTCCTGTAATACTTTACGGGCTGATTGCAGGAATGTCGCCTTCAACTCAGAGGGCGGTTATTATGGTTTCGGTTTTTCTTGTAAGCTTTTTTATAGAAAAGGATCAGGATGCAATAAATACTCTTGCTGTTGCTGCATTGCTGATACTTGCTTTTTATCCCCCCACTCTTTTTATGATATCTTTTCAACTTTCTTTTATATCGGTTTTTTTTATTATTCTTGGAATGAATTATACGATTTACAGGAAAAACAAAAAAAGTGAATATGATAAAGGCTGGCTTTCCGGCATAAAAAGAAAAACCGCTGCTTTTTTTCTTGTTTCATTCTTTGCGATAATAGGCACTTTACCTCTTGTAATGTATTACTTTAATCAGATTTCATTAGTCGGTCTTTTTACAAATTGTATCGCCGTGCCATTGATCGGATTTGTGGCTGTACCTGCCGGGCTTCTTTCTTTTTGTATTTATCCCATAAGCAGCATTTTTTCTATGTGGCTTTTAAAGGCAGCTTCAGTAGTTTTGGAAATTGCTCTTGGCCTTATTAAATATTTTGCAGATTTGCCTTTTGCAGCTCTTAAAACCATTACACCAAGTGTTTTTGAAATAGTCTGGTACTATTTACTTTTATTTACGCTTTTTGTGATTTTAAAAAGAATCTTAATAAGAAAAGAAACTATAAAAAGCAGCGGTATCCTTGAATCAATCAGATTAAGAGCGCCTTTATTTGCATTAATATTTCTGATAATTGCAGGATACGCCGATTCATGGTACTGGCTTGATAAAAGATTTTTCCACAAGGATTTGAAAGTTACGGTTATTGATGTAGGCCAGGGGACTTCTTCTCTTCTTGAACTTCCGGGCGGCTATAATGTTCTTGTTGACGGAGGCGGATTTTCAGATAATTCAGTATTTGACGTGGGGCGTTATATATTAGCTCCTTTTTTGTGGAAAAAGAAAATAAATACTGTGGATACCCTTGTTCTTTCGCATACTGACAGTGATCATTTAAACGGCCTTTTATATATTGCCGAGAATTTTCATGTAAAAGAAATATGGTTTAATGGTGAAGCAAAGAATAGTCTTGGGTATAATAATTTTCTTGAGATTATAAAAAAGAAAAATATCAAAATGCAGGATTATAACGATATAAATAAAGAAAGAACCATAAACGGGGTGATGTTTAAAATACTGTATCCTGAAGCAGAATTTATGGAGAAAAAAGATATATGGAGAAAAGGTGACAACAGTTCACTTGTTTTAAAAACAGTATTTGGCACAAAATCGTTTCTCTTTACAGGAGATATAAAGGCCAAAGGAGAAGCTGGCCTTATAAGAGCTGCCGATGGATTACTTGAAAGTACTGTTGTCATCGTACCTCACCACGGAAGTCAAACTTCCAGCTCACAAAAGTTTATTGATAAAGTAAATCCGGAAATTGCTATTATATCAGCTGGCTGGAAAAACAGATATAATTTCCCGCATCCGGTGATACTTGATAGATATGAAAAAAGAATGTGTAATATATACCGCACAGATGAAAGCGGAGCTATAGAAATGTCAACAGATGGGAAAGAATTGAAGATAACGCCATCAATTGGTAAAGTAGAATCATAATGCTTGTGAAATATTTACAACTGCAAAGTTCATTTACGCTAGCAAGGCAAAGAAATTGAGCGATATGAAAAATGTACTTGAAGATCTTTATTGCAGATATAACAAAAGAGAATATGTGCATCCTGATCCTCTCGAGTTTCTCTATAATTACAGTGAAATCAAGGATAGAGAAATTGCAGGATTTATTGCTTCATCGCTTGCATATGGAAGGGTTGCACAGATTTTAAAAAGTGTTTCTTCCGTTCTCGATAAAATGGGGTCTTCTCCTTACTCATTTTTAGTAAATTCAAAACCAACAGTTATTAAAAAAACTTTTAAAGGTTTCAAGCACAGGTTTGCTGATGATAAAAATCTCTATGCTGCATTGACCGGCTTAAAATATATTCTTATGGAGTACGGGTCATTGTACGAGTGTTTCTTAAAAGGAATAAAAGATAATGATGAAACCATCCTTGGCAGTATGGAATTTTTTGCAAAAAAAATTGTTTCAGGTTGCAATGCCAGCCCTGGGCATCTTGTTCCGGTAGTGGAAAAAGGCAGCGCCTGCAAGAGACTTCATCTTTTTTTGCGCTGGATGATCCGAAAAGATAATGTTGATCCGGGAGGTTGGGATATGATACCAACTTCAATGCTTATTATCCCGCTTGATGTTCACATGCACAAAATTGGGCGCCTGCTTGGTTTTACAAACAGAAAACAAGCAAATATTGTAACGGCTCTTGAAATTACTTCCGGTTTCAAAAAGATTATGCCGGATGATCCTGTAAAATATGATTTTACGCTAACACGTTTTGGGATAAGAGATGATATGGATATTGACAGCTTATTGAAAGAATGCCATTTTTAGCCAACAAGACAAAGCAAGGGGGCCGATATGACAATAGATCGCATGGTTTTGGCTTTTGCCGGAAGTTTCATTCTAATCGGAAGAAAAAATAAACCTTCAGAGCCAAAAATCGGAGTATACAAGGATGAATGAATTGCCAATTAATAAAATTAAAGTTGCCTTTATTATTATATCTTTTTTTTGCATTTTCAGAGTATCTGCGGCATGGCCTTTTACTTTTTCCGAATATGAAAAAGAAGATAGTTCCGAAATTGCTGCTGAAAATATTTCCGATGATTTAAAAAATGAACTTAAATGTCTTAAAAATAAAAAAATTGCTGTTATGGTCGGTGAAGAGGTTATCGAAGGCAGGTATAAAATAAAATCAAGCTCAAGCAGCCACCTTGCAGAAGCATTGAACGAACAGTTAAATCAACTTGGCTTAAAAACATATACGCCTGAAGAAATTAACAGCCAGATAGTAAAAGCCGAACAGGAAGCTTTTCTATCAAATGATATTGATGCAGCAGCAAGTGCCGCAACGAGGCTGAGCGCAAAATATTTTTTAAAAGGTTTGATATCAACAAGAACACAAAAAAATCCCGTAATCGGTATCGATGAAATCTTTCTTACTCTTAGCCTGACAGTTGTTGACGAAAAAGGAAGAAATCTGGCTTCAGGTATGTTAAGTGATGCGGTTTTTTCAGACTCTAATACTACAGCTACCGCACTTAAACTGGTCAGAACAAACTCAGCCGGTTTAATATCGGATCTTTTCAAAGAGGTTTGCAGTAAATAAGAAAAAATCAAGAATCAGAATATTAAATTATTGTGGGGGTACAACTTGAAAATAAAACCTTTATATGCCGGAACAAAAACATTAAAAGATGTATTAACGCCGAATTTAAAGATTAACTTTTTTTTATTTTTTATTCTTTTATCTTACATATTTTTTTTCAACCAAAACCAGGTAATGGCGGCAGATAAAACTGAAGCGAATACAATAATCGTATCCGCCGAAGGTCTTGCCGATCCCAATGCCGATATATACAAAAGTGATAAAGGCTTGATGATAGACGATCTGCGCCGTGATGCCAGAAGACAGGTTGTTGAAAAAGCTGTAGGCACATATGTTGACAGCTCAACTCTTGTTGAAAATTACATGCTGATAAATGATAAAATTCTTACCAAAAGCAAGGGGTTGATAAAGCGGATAATAAAAGAGACATCTCCCACACTTGGTGAAGACGGTCTCATGCACATGTTTATCAAGGCAGAAGTTTTTCTAAGTGATGTTAAAAGCGCCATAAAAACCATGTCTAAAGAAAACCGCCTTAGTCTTATTAAAGAAAGCGGTAATCCTACAATATCGGTTGCAGTGCTTGTAAGGGACTCAAAACGTGGTTCCGACACTCCTCCTGAAGCATCTCAAATTGCCGAAAATGTACTTAAAGAGCATTTCGTTAAATTCGGTTACAGGGTATGGTCTGAAGATTATACAAAAATGCTTCGTGGTGAACTTGCCAAAACAGACTCCAAACGGCGGATTGCCGATTTTTCGGTAATAGGTGAAGCAAAATTTAAAGCAAACTCGATAAGACTGAAAGCATCCGGCATTACACTGACAAAACATATTCTCACATCATGGACGGTAAAATGCATCAACAACCATACCGGAGAAGAAATCTATTTTAACAACAAGGTACCGAAAAAACAGAGCTGGACTGATGAGGATGAAGCTATCCAGGCTATAGGAACTTTGATCGGACATGAATTTTCCGAAGATTTTTTTAATGACCATCTTTCCAAACCTTCACAAATCATGCAGGTGCAACTTACCGGTTTGCCTGATTATGATACAGGAGTATTATTAAAAAAGGAGCTTATCGGACTCAGACCTATATTAAATGTCGATTTCAGAAACTTTAATGCGCAAGGTTTATCGTATTATGAGATCGAATTTGCCGGAAACAGCAGCAATATTGCCCAGATAATAAATGCCAATGTCTTAAAACCCATAAATGCTAAGTTAGGCGTTAAGGCGTTCAAGCTTACTTCCCATCACGGAAATGTAGCAAATATTACGGTAAATATGGGTGAAAAACCGGAAGCTATCCGGAAAAAATTAAAAACCATGCCCCCGGCCTCGCTTTCGGCATCCAGTCCGGAAAGAATCAAAGCGGTTGTAAAAGATCCAAAGATAATGGAAAAGATTACAGAAATGAACCCTGATTTGGGTAAGAATAAAAATACCGGAACATCAGATATTGCCGATTTTTAGTTTTATAATTAAAAATTTTGTAAGTTAAATCTTAATATAAAGTTAATAAAGGAGAATAAAGAATGAGAAAAATTTTGTGCTTTGCCATAGCTGTGTTTTTTGTTTCAATGATGATCTTTTTATCAGGGTGCGTGCCGTCTGCAACCGGCGGTTCGGTTTTTCAGCAGGCCAATGCCGAAGCTGACGCAGTTATATATCAGCCTGTTGACTACACGAACAAATCAAAAAAAGGACCAACACTAATAGTATTGCCTGGACAGATAAAAAGTAGTAATGCCACTTTTATTCAGAAGGTAACCTCAAACAATATAGCGGATTTTGCCGAGTTGGAACTGGGCAATGCCAATTTTATGGTTCTTGAACGTTCTGATTTAGGCCCCATGTTAAATGAGATCAACCTTGCTGTAAATATGGGTGATGCAACCGCTTTAAATAAATTTAAACGTGGTAAATTTAAATCAACCAAATGGTTCATCAAATTTGATATTTTAAAAGCTGAACACGTTGCAGACACTACTTCAGGATTTTCAGGGCAAGCTATAGGAAGTATTTTTGATACAGTAGTAGGCGGAAAAGCCGGTAATATCGGTGAAACCGTATTGTCCTCAAGCAAAACAGGCGATGCTGCCGGAATGTGGCTTGTCGGTCTGCGTTACAAAATAATGGATGCTTCAACTTCCGAACAAGTAGCTACCGGCTATATAGAGAAAAAAATGGATACCGGCAAAAAAGCGGTTTCCATGTTAGGTGTATCAGGTTCGGCTGCAAAATTGGTTACGGTAGATACTATTGTTCACCGGCTTGTCCAGGAAGCAGTTGCTGAAATTGATATGAAAAAATAACATATCGAATCTAAAATTGATTAAAATCCTTACGGTCGAAGCTCCCGGATGCTTGCATCTGGGAGCTTCAATTTTGATTCGCAATTTACCGACTCTTTTTATACTTACTTTTTAATTTTGCAAATGCGGTTACTCTGTGTTGCATGGTTTTTGAGTTTGATGGATTTATTTTATAGTTACAGAATCCGATTATTATGAAATAGCCTGTCAGGTCAATTTAAAATCAAGAGCCTCTCTTACTGCCTTTGCGATTTCTTTTATGCGATATGGTTTTTTCACATATGCGCAGGCACCAAGTTTTAAAGCTTGCTTTACCCTTTCTGTTTCAGAAAATCCGCTGCATATTATGATCTTCTGGGTAGGATTGCTTTCAAGAATTCTTGTGCATGTTTCCAAACCGTCAATTCCTGGCTCCATGATCATGTCAAGCAGAATGATATCGGGTGTATTGTTTTGAAGATATTCTAATGCTTTTTCTCCACTTGAGACAACGTCTAAGCTATAGCCAAGATATCCAAGCAGATTGGAAGCAACATCCTGCTGTTCTTTTACATCATCAACAACAAGAATATTTTCTGAGCCATAATAGGATTTTAGTGAATAATCTTTAGCTTCGATTTTTATAAAATCTCTGGTTACAGGAAAGTAAATATCAAATCGACTGCCTCCCTCTTCCCTGTTTGTAATATCTATATAAGCTTTGTGATCTTCAACGGTACCCCTGACTACGGTCATGCCGAGGCCTGTCCCACTTCTTCCCATCTTCTTTTTTGTGTAAAAAGGTTCAAAGATTTTTGATCTGTCTTCAGCACTAATTCCAATTCCTGTATCCGATACGCTAAGAACCACATAATCGCCTCCGGGAATATTTTGGAACCCTTCGTAAGGCTGATCTAAATGATGGTTTTGTGTAGTTACAAGCACTTCTCCTTTTCCATCTTGAATTGACTCACTGCCGTTTGCCATAAGATTCATCAGGACTTTTGTAATATGGAAAAAAGAACCCCGGTTATTAAGAAGTTCAGGATCAAGGTTCAATTTATATTTGATATTGGAATGATATTCTATCATTTTTTCGTACTCAGGAGTTTTTAAATATTCCTCTACTATGTTATTGAGGTTAGTCACTTCTTCTACAGTAACTCCTCTTCTTGCAAGCGTTAGGAGATCCTGCACTATAGCTGCGGCTTTTTCACCGGATTTCATTATCTGCAAAAGAGGCTCTGCCATAGGACTTTCCGGAGGCATATCAAGAAGAAGCAATTCAGGATATCCGACCAGGCCTCCAAGGATATTGTTCAGATCATGTGCTACTCCGCCGACAAGAGTACCGATAGCCTCCATTTTTTGGGCCTGCTGAAGCTGCGTCTCAATGCGTTTTCTATTTGTAATATCTCTTGCAAAAGCGCAACAATATTCCTGGCCTTTAAAACGGACATAATTAAAATTTGCTTCAATAGGAAAGATTATTCCTGTTTTGTCGCGCATCACGGATTCCCTGGTAACAACTTGTTTATTCTTAAGATCTGTCCAGTGGGCGTTCCATGTATCACTGTTAAAATTAGGAACAATAAAATTTACACTATTTAATTTAAACTCATTACTTGTATATCCCAAAGATGCGCATGCCACATTATTGGCATAAATATATTGTCCTTCGGGGTCAACCCAGAAGGCCATGTCTCCCATATAATCAACCACATAATTTGTAAACAAAAGAGCATTATCTCTTTCCTGAATTTGTGCGAGCATATTGTTGAATCCGTCATAAAGTGTGCCCAGTTCATCTGAATATTTGGTATCTACACGGACAGAGTAGTCTTTTTCCGCAGATACCTTTTCCATTGTATTCGAAAGTTTCAGTATAGGATCCGATATGGTTTTTTGAAGTTTAATGGAAAGAAAATATGTTAGAACAGCGCAAATGCATAAAATCCCGGTGCAGAAATATATATTCCATAATATTTGTGAATAAAGGCTTGCCATGTTTGCGCACACATAGATACTACCCTGATATTCTTTCTCAAAATTAATTGCTACAAACATACAAAGATGTTTTTTGTAAAGCATATATGAAGCGCCCATATAGTTGGACCACTTTGAGTCAAGCGCTAAAAACTTATTATATTTCAAAAATTTCTCGGAGTCGGTTTTCTCTGTTATCTTGTTTTCGGGAAAATATTCTGCAAATAATTTCCCGTTTCCGTCAACAATGCAGGCATAACTGATATCAGGCTCTGTTTTAAGGGCGGATAATGTTTCTGCGGCAGACTTCTGATCATTAAATATAATGGCTGCTTTACTGTTGATTCCGATAGTATTTGCAAGAGTTGATAATTTAGCAATTGCTGCGCGCCTGGATGAGATAATATTGGCTGAAATAAAACCAATAGATGCCACAAATAGAGAAATTATGCTTATAAACATAATAATGGCTATCAGTTTGTTTTTTATCGACAGATCCTTAAGTAATTGCATATCAACCTATATTTCAAATATTAATGTTTAATTTTTCGTGCCAGCGACAAAAGATCCGACCTTATTTTAAGATTGGACTCTTCTGCTGCCTTTAAGTTAATATCAAAACGTATTTTATTTTCCATTCTTACAAACCCAATTATGCCGCCTTTTTCTATAAAATTATTCATATCGCTTACAGTAAGTATGTCACTGTTTTTTAAGGTATTTAATATTGTGATAAGATTATTTTCCTCAGAAGCACTTATGAAAATAACATGACAGCCATTAATTCGTTTTGTATTTGACAAAATTCTGACACGAAGTTTTTTGCCCTTTACGGTTTTATCCTCAATAGCCATAAGTTCTTTAATAACACGATCATCGCCAAATATTCCTATTACGAACGGCTGATCTGTTGTATCATTACCGGCTGATGCAGGCCATTCAACAAATTTGGCGAAATTATAAATAAAGGCTGCCTTCAGCTTGGATTCCATGGATAAATATTCCGATGAATAACTCCATGATCTTGGAATTATAATAGATATCATAGGAACCATGATAATCCAGCATATACATTTTATTATCCGATGTGTCATATTATTAGCTGTGTTTACCTTATAATACGTATCCTGCTAAAAATGCCAAGTTACCTTAAAATAATATGCGCGTTCCACCTCAATATCAGAAGAATTCAGATATTCTTCTTTATATTCCTGGTGTTGGCTATCAAAAAGATTTTGCCCAACAATGGATAGTTCAAGGTTTTGAGTGGGCTTCCATCCAAGACGGGCATCTATCATACAATAGCTATCAATATCCAAATCCGAAACATCGTCCGTATAACGAAGCCATAGATCCAGTTCCAGATCCATGGGCAGATCCATGGCAGATCGAAAAGAGAGTTGATGCCTTGGGGCTGCGGTGTCAGGAGCATCAACTTCAGCTTTCGACAGGTTCATGTGCGAAAAGGAATAAGCAGGGTTTATTTTCCACCATAATACCGGCTTCCATTCTGCAGATACTTCTATACCATATGTGTGTCCATCAACATCGTTGTTAATATATACAGGCAACACGAGGTGAGGTGGAAGAGGAGAAGATTCAAAAAATGTAGCTGTATAATCATAATTGGATGATCTGAGATTTTCATATTCATTGTAGTATGCAGCGATATCAATTGAAATGGATTTGCTTATTTGATTACGATACCCGATTTCATAGGCATAAAGGGTCTCGGAATCAAAATCATCACCTGTAATATTTGATATAATCATTGGGAAACCGGATGTGTTTGGAAAAATGCCCGGGGGAAGTACCAACAGATTAGTGCGCGCATCATGTTCGGCTCTTGAAGGTGTTCTAACTGCCCTTGAAAATGATGCCCATATCGAGTTTTGTTTATCAGGGGTCCAGAGTGCCCGGATATTTGGCTGGAATTCAAAACCGCTATAATCATTGTGTTCAATCTTTGCGCCAAGAGTCAATCTAAGGTGATTTTCTACTATTGTAATATCATCCTGAACAAATGCGCTCAAAAGATCGTCTGTGCGACTATCCGGGTCAATAGATATAACAAAGGAAGATTTTGCATCATCGGTTGTAAGCCGATATCCAAGTCCCCATATAACTTCGTGTTTATCCCAAGGGGAAAACCGGTATTGAAAATCCAGATCGTATGTATCTCTTGTATCATGTAGTACGGTTTGCTGTAGTCTTGACCTGTCATAATATATCTGAAGCTTCAAATCCGATGTATTTGATAAAAACCGCTCCCAACTGAATAGAAAGTTTACACCATCGGATCTGGCTTTTTCATCAATATCTGTTGAATAGGGTGGAGACAAAGAAGCATTAGTGATTGTCTGGCCTTCATCAGCACGGTAGTGATTTCCCTCAAACATAAAAGAATCCGTAGCTGTTGGATTCCAATCCGTTCGAAATCCTAATGTATAAATATCCCAGTCATCTGCTGCGTCACGTCCTGATGATAATTTAGATTCATCCCTGTCTTGATATTTGCCAAAGATGCGGTAGTGAGCGTTTTCACCAAGCGAATCGCCAAAACGGAAATTACCGAATCCTCTCTCTTCCTTTCCGGCTCCGGCGCTGACAAGTCCACCGGTGGTCTCTTTGGAATTTTTGGTAATAATATTTATAACGCCATTTACTGCATTTGCTCCCCACAAAGCGGCGCCAGGGCCCCGGATTACTTCTATCCTGTCAATATCTTCAAGAAGAGTATCCTGTATGTCCCAGAAAACACCGGTATAAAGAGAAGAATATACTGAACGCCCATCCATCAATACAAGCAGCTTGTTTGCATATCGGCTGTTGAACCCACGTGAGGTTATGGCCCACTTGTTTGCATCAATTTTGGCAACCTGCAAACCCGGAGCCATACGCAAAGCTTCGGCAATGGATGTTACACCGGAGCGCCTGATATCTTCCTGTGTGATAACAAAAGCGGCTGCAGCCGTATTTGCTATTGTCTGGCTTTTTCTGGAACCCGTGGTAATTTCTATTTCCATCAGGTCCTGGATACTTAATTCGGTCAGGTCGGCAGAAGATTTTAATTCCGAATTGTATATGCCGGCAAAGACCATACCGGGCAAGAAAGATAAAAAAATACTTAGCAGAACCCCAATAATTTTATATTTTAATGAACTGCTTGCATAATTAACCATCTTCTTGAAGCAAAAGTAAATTTTTCGCATATAATATCCTTGCTATATCCCAAAGTAATAAACATTGCCCATTTATAATAAAATCATTCTTGAGAGCCACTTTCAAAACGTTTCAGCTTGGTCAAGCTCGAGGTGGGGGGGAAAATTTTAACCGCAGGAATACATGGAGTATTTCGAGGATTAAAATTTTCACCCAACGCAGAGATCGGCCGAAATGGGACGTTTTGAAACTGGCTCATTTGCTATAATAAGTTTTTGTTTTAAAAAGCAATTAATATGCCAGCAATATAAATTGGCAAGGTATATGTGTATAATTATTTAAAATCGCAAGATAACGAGCCAATTTCAAAACGTTTCAGTTTAGTCAAGCTCAAGGCGGGAAAAAATTTCAAACACAGGAATACATTGAGTATTTAGAGGATAGCGCTGATGGTTAGCGCTATGCTTCACTACGTGTCACTTCTTGCGAAATTTGAGCCCAACGCAAAGATCGGCCAAATAAGGCGTTTTAAAACTGGCTCTAACGTTATAGTTTTTTGCAAAGCTGTAAAAAGATACTCGACAAAGACTATGAAAATAAAAAATAAAACAACAACGCGCCAAACAATTGACACTTTACAGATAAAACAATGGAGTATAGAATCTATATTTCTTTGTTGATATGTTGTTTTTAATTATCAAGCGGATGGATTTTTTTAATTTTATATATACGATGAATATGAGATAAAGATAATCGGGAAAAATTTATAACTACAAGAAGAAAAACTAATGCTGATTGTTAGTATATTTTTTTATTAATATTTGCAAATATTTTGCAAATATTTTGTTGATAACATTGTCAAAAAAAGGTAGGATTTTATTTCTATTTAATTTACTTTTTATCGGAAGAGTAAATTAAGGTGTTTTGTTCTGCCTGAAAGGGTTACTAAAATTATGTTTGTTCGACTTTCCCACATCAACAAACTATCGAGCCACTTTCAAAGCGTTTCAGTTTGGTCAAGCTCAAGGCGGGAGAAATTATCAACCCCTAAATATGTATTAGCTTATAATTATATAAAGATAACAAATTATAAATGATCAATACCTATTATTGGATTTCTGTTGAAACAGATAATTTCAAGGAGGGGAAGTCATGAAAATGAACAAAATGAAATTTGGCGGAAAAGATTTGATTGTTGACGATATCTTAAATGGTATAAGTCGTGATGTATTATATTCTTTATCTTTCGAACAACTGGCAGAAATTAAAAAAGCTGTTGAACAAAATTTGCCGAAAAAGATACAACATTCAATCGATGTGCATTTTTCCATCCCTCTTTTATTTAAACGGTTCTATTTTGTTTTTTCTTCAGGGCCGGATAATCGTGGTAACAAAAAACCTCCTGAAGAAATAGCTAACCTTCGTGTTAAGACTCAGCCAGGTGATGCAGCAATTGTTGTCGCAGGTTTTTTATGTATGTCCGCTTTCATAGGCACTATACTCTATAAGATCTTTCAAATAATACCCGTTCGTTAATTTTGCTATATAAGAAAAGACCCGAAAAGGGCTAAAACCTCTCCGGATCTTTTTTTGCTAAAAAGATTAAACTACCGACATTTCTCTTCTTGTCGCCATGTCAACTAATACTCGCTCCTTTCCTTTGTCAAGGCCAAGGGCTTTTCTTTTCTTGTCGATATGGGCTATCATCATTTTTGCCATTTCATAAGGATCAGCGTTATATCCCCATTTCCCGAATCCCTGCTGCTCTAGACCTTCAAAAAGAAGTTTGTGGAACTTGGTATCTTCTATTATCGGGAAAGTCACACCAAAGACCGTATATACGCCTGATGCTACAAAGTACTGTCCGATACAAATAGCCTTTTCACTCATCCATTCCGGAGCAGCGCCTGCTACCGGAAGATCGGCAATGCTGGTTCCCAGCCCACCTTCTTTAACCATCTGTGATGCGGCAATCAGAATACGGCTGTTATCAACACATGACCCCATCCCAAGAACCGGCGGCATACCGACTGCTTCACATACTTCTCTTAATCCTGGGCCGGCGAGGCAAGCTGCTTCAGGAGTGTAAAGTCCGGCTTTGGCAAGAGCAATCTGGGAGCAGCCTGTTTGAATTACAAGCACGTCATTTTTAATAAGTTCTTTCACAAGTTCAACATGAACCCAGTCCTGTTTTACCCTTGGGTTTGTACAGCCCACAACACCTGCTACTCCTCGTATTCTTCCATTGATTATATTATCATTTAAAGGTGTATAGCTCCCTCTGAAAGTTCCGCCCAGCATGTAATTGATATACTCATGTGAAAAACCGTGAATTCCGATATTTTTGATTTTTGGAATTTCAACAGGAAGACTACGGTTTTTAAACCTGGAGATAGCCTTAATTACTATTTCATCCGTGCATGAACTTGGATCATGTTCATTAAATTCAATATGCTGAGCGCCTTCTATATGGCAACGGGGATTGGTAGTAAAAAGATGGGTTTTGTAGCATTCGGCAACTTTTACAAGGCCTTGTTTTATGCATTGAATATCTACTGCCATAGCATCTACAGCACCTGTTACAAGGATAGCTTCAGTTGACATAAAATTACCTGCATGAGGAATTCCATGGCGGGAAAGCATTTCTGCTCCCGAACAGCACATACCTACAAGATTTATTCCTTTGGCACCTGCATCTTTTGCCGCCTGTATGAGCGATGGTTCATTGACCGATACAAGCATTGATTCAAAAAGATTGGGTTCATGACCATGAATAATTACATTAACCTCATTTTCCTTTAATACACCCATATTCACTTCGGCACTTACCGGTGTCGGGGTACCGAACAGAATATCACATATTTCAGTTGCAACCATAGATCCGCCCCAGCCATCAGCAAGAGCTGTTCTGCTGCATTGCTTTGTAATATTTTCGTAATGCTGGTCAACTCCCATGTGTGTCCTGTTCATAAGTTCCATGATTTCGCGCATTGCGCCTCTTGGAACAATGCCGTGTTTTCTCCATGTTTCGAGTGTTTTTTCAGGAACTCTTTTTGCAAAAGGAATTTCGCCTTCAACCTGGGTATATGTTTTTTCCAGTTCATGATACAGATCTAACGCAATGTCTTTTATTTCGCGTCCATCGACTTCAATCCCTATTGAACGTGCAACTTCTTCCAATTTATAAGGATCTTTGATTTTATACTCTGTATTCTTTCCGGTTACTACTTCTCTGAAAAGTTCAAGCATAGCCATACCATGATCATTATGACATGCAGATCCTGCCGCAACCATACGGGCAAAGTTTCTTGACATAATTGTATCGATAGTTGCACCGCATACACCTACTTTTCCATAAGGATCCTTTGAGCTAAGCCTGCATGGACCCATTGCACAATGTTTACAGCAAGCAGAATCTGCTCCTATAGGACATGCTTTCATGTTTAAAGCCCTGTCAAACGCAGTTTCAACACCATCCCTTCTGGCTTTTTCAAGCATCTGGGCTGTAGCATCACAAATTGTAAGATCTTTAATGTTTACTGATTTTTTTGAAGCGCTTTCTTCCTTTTCCATGTGCTCCTCCCTTCGTGGAAAGATTATATGTTATATTGAATTGAAATAAATTGGACAAAAAATATAATAGGAATTATTATTATTAAGAATAAGATTTTTAATATTATTGTCAAGTACAAGGTTTAATACACATAAAAATAATGGGGGATATAATGGTAAATAACAAAATATTTACAAATGAATCCAACAGGTTGATAAATAAAAAAGTCCTTATCTTTTGCAGCATGCCTATAATCCTGTTAACTGGTATCCGTGGGGAGGTGAGGCCATCAACAGAGCCGTCAAAGAGAATAAACCAATTATATTATCGATAGGTTATTCTACATGTCACTTGTGCCATGTAATGGAATATGAATCATTTACAAATAATAAAATTGCATCTGCTTATAAAATTACTGATATTATAACAAAGAATCTTTCTCATGAAAAGGTGTTTTCACCTTCAAAAAAAGATAAACAGAGTCATCTATACGATGCTTTCAAATATTATTCGTCTTCTTTTGATGATAAATATGGAGGTTTTGGAAAAGCTCCCAAGTTTCCTTCACCTTCAATATTCAAATTTCTTTTTGCCTGTTTAACTTATGCAAATATAATTGGGGATATAAGAACTTCTCCATTGCCCATACACTTCCGAAATCCAGTTTAAGAATGTTGTATCAGGCACATGCATTGATAAATCATCAGAACGCAGGTTCAGTTCTTCATCCAGATCAATCAATTCTTTTTCAACAACAAAACTGTAACTCTCGCCGGTAATTTGATCTGTGATATTTTTTTCCACCAGGCAAAGATATTCCAATTTAGCATCAAGATCAGCATTTGCTATAATTCGGTAAGCCCTGTTTTCGGTTACAAACGGACAGGTTTTGAACATTCCGCGCTCATTTAAATCGAATACACCGGGTATCCGGTGCTTCGGCTGGTAGATTACATAATAACCATCCGGAACAATCATTTTTATCTCCTCCTTTTTTTCAGATAAAATAAGGCCACGAATACCAAAGCTGAATGCTTTAAAAGGTCTTCGTGGCCTTTCAGGTTATATTAATTATTGGGTTATAGTATCTAAGTTTTTAAACAAATACTTGTCACAATTTCCGATAAGCTAATGCTTTATGTTCAACCGGCACGGGCTGCATCGCTTCAGCAATTTTTTAGGCAATCCCGGATACAAGTCTTCTTATCGGCTGGGTTATTATCAAAATCGGAACATCTTTTAAAATCCTCACTGTCTATAATTTCTTGTCCGTTCATTTTGATTTTCTACTAATGTATTTTTTTCCGAATCGATTTGCGCTGCTGCCAAAAAATGCTCCCCGGCCTTTTGCGGATCCCCAAGGTGTTTATAAGCAAGTGCTATATTATGATGAGCATCAGCATCCATTGGTTTTTGTGCAAGTACTTGTGAAAAAGATTCAACCGCTTTTTTGTAATTATGCCGGTAAAAGTGTACAAAGCCCAATTCAGTCAGGATTTCAGGATCATCGGGTTGAAGAGCCACAGCTTTAGACAGGCTTGAAACAGCACTTTTCAAGTCTCCTCTGCGAAGATCAATCATTCCCAGATATTTATAAGCTTGCGCCATTTTTGGCGACATCTCAAGAATACGAATAAAACACAGGGCTGCCTCATCCAGCTTTCCGCATTTTGCCAGAAGTAGCCCCAAGGCGGTGTGCCCTTTTTCATGCCATGGATCAAGACTAATCGTTGTGCGAAATTCATTTACTGCCTCATCTTCTTTGCCTGCAGCAATCAAAGCAAGTCCCAGATTATAATGATCAACCGTTCGTAACCCATTTGCCGAAGATCTCTGCCTGATCCTGTCGATTTGCAGTTTCGCGCAATTTCTTTTTAAGTCGGTATTATCGAATCTATTGTATGAAGGCACCTGCACCAGACTGCAATAACGCAACACAGCATTTTTATAACGGCCTTTTTGTTCCAAATTAAGATTCTGCCATTTTACCATATCAAAAGCCGGCACATTAGCCGACACAAAGAACTCATTCAGATCCAGCATGGTATCGTAATCAGAATTCGTTTCAAGCATTCTTAAGGTATCGGATGAAAGCCGGCGTTTGCCGGCAACAGCTTTATCTATGTTTAAACTGCCGCTGTATAGCTTCAAAGGTGCTGAGAATTCCAAGATCGGCCGGTTGTCTGCATGAACTGAACCGGGACCAAAAAGCGCCTGTAAGTCTTCGGTCAGTATTAAATGCACGAGAAATTTCAGTCCGGGAAATGTAACATATCCGGATTTTCCGGCATACCTGAGATTTTTCTGAGCAACCGGCCAGTCAAAGCCTTTTTCATCCATAAAACCCAAAAGCATATAATCCGCCGGGCCGATCTTGATAAGTGCGGCATTGGGAAATGCCTTAGCAAAAGTCCTTCCCAGCAAGCAAAAGGTATCCCAATCCATTTCATAAGACTGAATCCATTGGGCGAAAATACCTTTTTCGTTTAAGCGATTTCTGACCATCTGAAAGAATTCTGCCGTATAAAGACTTGCCAGACCTGCCATCCATGGATTAGACGGTTCGGAAATTATTACGTCATATTTTTCCCGTGTCAAGGCAAGATGATTACGACCATCCTGAATGATCAACCGTGTTCTGGGATCAGACAGGCAATCGTTATTCCATTCGGTGAAGTATAACCGGCAAGCCTTGACCACCTGCTCATTTATTTCCACAATATCGAGTTTTTCCACAGGATATAATAGTACTTCTCCGGAAGTCATTCCGCTTGCAAGCCCCAACACCATAACGTTTTTTGCATTTGAATGAAAAAGCATCGGTATATGTGCAGACAATGTCTGTGTAGATCTGTCACCATGGGAGGAAGCATCCGCTTTGCCGCTGTTGAACATGGCATATTCAACTGTTCCGATGCTTGTAATCTCTTTTTCTACCGTTGTAAATCCTCCTATCCCTTCGCCATAAAAAACCACATCTATACCTTCGCGCTGTTTGGATAAAAGGCCACATCCTTTCCACAAAGCCTCCATCCATCCAGTTCTGTCGAGTTCATGTTCAATGGTTCTGAAATCACGGTACCAACCCCTTGAGAGAAGATCTCCATGCCATGATGGGAAATAAAAGATAAGAAAAATACAGGAAACGACCAGTCCGATGCCGGCAACCGCTCTTTTGGTTAGTTTTAAACCGGATGTGGATGTAGTTAAAAGAGCAAGTACGGCTGTAACAAACTGGAACATGATAACAATCCGCAATCCGTTTTCCTTGCCTATGAGCGGAATCATCAGATATCCGGCAGCAATTGATCCAAGAATGGCACCTACCGTATTAAGTGCATAGGCAGTACCAAGGGATTTTCCCAGATCATTCATTGATCGGATATAAATGCGGTTTACAATAGGAAAAGCTCCGCCCATAAAAATGGTAGGTCCTATAAGGATTACAAAAATAACCACGGACTGTACTATTATCATGGTCGAATAACTGCTGTTAAAGGTATGGATGAGTTTGGCAAAAAGAAACTGGCTGTTGCCCAGAACCTGACTGACTATCAGTGCCATTACCGAAGCACAAAGCTGGGTGATCACCAGTAAAAGAAAAACACGTTTTGTTTTATCCGCTATTTGCCCGAAGATCATGCTGCCCAGCGCCAGGCCGATTATGAATGTAGATATAAAATGTTGATGGCGGCTCCAATACCAAGGCTTTGCCATACACCCAGGTTTTTAACCAGCACAAATCCGCACATAACGGAACCCAATGCGGCTCCAATTGTATTAAGTCCGTACAACCATCCTGTACGTCCGCCTATGTGACTTAAACGGCTTACATAAAACCGGCACAGCACAGGCAAAGTTGCTCCCATAAGACATGTAGGAACTATAAGAAGTACTGCACACCCTAAAAAAGAAATAGCCTGATAACACCAGAAATGGCTCACTAACGGGTCATAAATTATTCGATAAAGAGGCGTTACAGCCATAATCAGAAAAGAAAGAAGCAAAGCATAGATACCAACACAGATTTCAATCTTTCCGTAAAAAGCAAGAAGGGCATTCCTGGATTGGAAACGGTCCACGTATTTTCCCGCCAGATAACCGCCAAGAGCCAGACCGCCCATGAATATCGAAAGCACTGCAGCTACGGAAAACGGGGCGCTGCCGATAACCTTTTCTATCATGCGCACCCACAGTACTTCATAGATCAGCCCTGCAGCTCCTGACAAAAAAAAGCAACCGGAAATAAAAAGGGAAACAATAGTAAACCCGTTTTGTAACAGGTTATCGCTATTTGTTAAATTGTCAGGAAGCTTTTTGCCGTATTTCACGTTTCGCCTTCCATCCATACCACAATCCGAAAATACCGAAGATGATCGATAAACCCATAACTATTTTTTCCGCCCGTGTTATGCCGTAAGAAGCCGCCTGTGATTTCGTTTCGGAAGTCTTAGGCTTGTCATCATTATTGGCATCAATGCTTATATCCGAGATTAATGCTATACGGTGCCCCATACCATCCGTAACCACAATATCCCATTGGCCTTGTTTATCCGGGAAAAACATAAAATGACCGTTACGATCACAACGTCCGGTTTGAAATGCAATATCCGAATCAGCAGACCTGATCTCAACAGCCGCATAGCTCATAGGTTCTCCATCATCATACTCCGCAGTTACAAGATACCCATCGGAACGGGCGACATGGCCCAATGTTCCGTGTGAAAACCCTGATGTTACGCATAAAATCTGAATTACTATACAAGCTATAATTAAAATAAAAGGTTTCATTTTCCATATCCTTATTGTTAATAATTAATCAGGTTAACTCTGTGAGTATTTGCAGAACCTTCTAAAAATTTGAACCGATATGCAATCTTCATGGCAATTATTAGAGCGAATACTAATGGAACTGTAGATAAACCAAAAATCAAATGCAAGGGCATAAAGCTGCTCAAATATCCAAAAAGAGAAAGACTAAAAATTGATCCGGCACTTTCAGAAAAAGATATTAAAGATAAAATTGAGGCCCTGTTAGCATCAGATATTTTACGATTAAGTATCTTTGCCCTTATAGGACCTAAAATACCGAGAAATAATTGATAGGAACAAAAGAAGAACACAGAAATCAAAAAATTCTTATCAAGAACAGCAGACAATAAAAGTGTTATACCACATAGGCATATTGTAATCCAAAACAAATGTATGTCATTTATTTTTTGTAAAGTTTTACTTTTAACGAATAAATTTCCACACATATTAAAAAATATAAAACCTACCCATATCCACCCTAAGGATTTTATAGATTGAACAGTGTTATAGAAAAATGGCTGCCAATATACCAATGGAATGCTGCAAAATATAATAAAAAAAACGCCACTAATCATAAGCCAAAAAATATCTTTTTCTTTTTTCATAAAAGCAAAAGAGTTCTTCGCATCAAAAAGTAATATACGAATAATTGACTTCTCGCGTTTATTCATTTTATTTATATATTTTTCTTTCGTAATCATATCGTAAAAAATAAATAAAGTAGAAATTAAAACCAAGATTGCCGAAGCAATTACAAAAGGAATTCTTAACTCAATTGACCCAAGAAAAGCACCTAACCATCCACCAAGGACCTTGCTTGCTCCTGTAAGAAAAAATATATTTGAAAAAAAATTTGCCATATTATGTTTAATAGTACTATCCCTACTAAAAATCCATGCTTCAGCTGCACCGGAGTAGCATGTTGCCCCGACTGAGTGCATAATGGTAATAATGGAAAACAAGAATGGCCCGTAACAAAATATGGTAAGAAAGGCTGCAATGCCACGTACTATTAAAGAAACCGCTACAGACGTTCCGCTTCCCAATCTATCTGCAATTAGACCGGTAGGAAATTCAAACAATAAAATAGTGATTACACCAACGGTTCCCAAATAACCGACCCACTGGATAGAGATGCCTCTGCTCAGCAGATACATAGTTCCGTTAGACGCAGTCAGCGACATCGCAAAATATTGAAAGAATACCAAAATAATGTATATAATATGGCTATTAGAAACAGATTTAATATTAAATTTAATAAAGTTTTTATTTATTCGGTTTAGATACATTTAATATATAATTTAATGTTTAATAATCACTGCTTAAGACGCTAATACTTTGTCGTGCTTTTGTTTTACGGCAAAAAAAAGATAAACGATTATCCCAAGCCCGATTGTTCCAATCCCGAGCAATGCCGTCACCGGCCTGCTTTTTATTGAAAAGAAAATAATCCATAAATTTCCTGCAATAAAAATTAACGGTGTTACAGGATACCCGAAGGTCTTATAAATAATCCCGGATTCTAATCCTCTTGTTCTGATTTTCATCAACCCTATCACAGTGAGTGTGGCAAAAAGTGAAAGAGTAAAACCGATATAAAGAAGCAATGTTTCAAATGATGCGGACACAACCATAATAACGGCAATTGCGGCCTGTAGAAAAATGGAATATGCAGGGGTCTTATGAGCCGTATCCAGCCTGCTAAACACATTGAAGAAAATGCGATCTTTCGACATGGCATAGTAAATCCTTGGCCCGGTCATAATCATGGCACTAATAACGGAAAGAAGACCGATTGAAATAGCACCGCTAAAAACCCTGCTTATATTTTCCCCGAAAAGAAAAATCGCAGATTTTGCACCTATCTCCAATACTCCACCCATATCTTTTGGAGGCATTGCGTAAATATAGACGGCATTTAAAAGCAGATACAAAAAGATCACAATAAATGTGCCGATAAACAGGGAAAGAGGTATGTTTCTTTGCGGATTGGTTATCTCTCCACCAAGATATGCGGCTGCATTCCAGCCGCTGTATGCAAAAGACACAAAAATCAGCGATACTGCAAATTTCTCTGCCGGCAGTGTCTCAATTATAGTAGTTTCAAAAAAGTGGCCGATGGATCCCTTCCCCAGGAAAAATCCGGCCACTATAAATGAAATCACAAGGGTGATCTTAAGAATAGTCAGGGCGTTTTGAACCCGGCTACCCATGTGCAGGCTGTGATAATGGACAATGGAAAACAGGATGATGACAACTATGGCCACAAGACTTAAAGACGAGATCTTTATTACAGTGTACCCAAATATTGAAAGCGACAGTAGATTATATGCAGGGATGGAAAAAGCCTGAAACAAATAGGTGCCAAAGGCAATGGATGCCGCAGCAATGGGTGCCGAAAAGCCAACGATAAGAGAAATCCAGCCGGATAAAAATGCGACCGGCTTTCCGAAGCTTTCCTTTAAAAAGACATATTCGCCGCCTGCACGCGGAAACCGCGCGCCCAGCTCTCCATAGCATAATGCGCCGCACAGTGCGAACACTCCACCACATAGCCAGCAGAAAAGAAGTGCACGGGGATTGCCAAGTTCCGACATAATAAAGCCGGAAGTAGTAAAAATTCCGGTTCCTACAGTATTGGCGACTACCAGAATAGTGGCTGAGAACAACCCGATCTCTCTTTTCAGGCCATTTCCATTTAATGTATTTTTCATATTAATATTTACCGAATTTTTTAATCTACGAGCCACTTTCAAAACGTTTCAGTTTGGTCAAGCTCAAGGCGGGAGAAAATATCAACCGCAGGAATACATTGAGTATTTCGAGGATTGAAATTTGAGCCCAACGCAGAGATCGGCCAAAATGGGGCGTTTTGAAACTGGCTACTACTTCTACATCATGAAATCACCAATATAAACCAGATGCTCAAATGGAAATTTTTTATTTTGCGTTTTTTGCAAAATATTATCCAATCGGCCCCGGATGATATGTTCCTTTTCTTTATACCCGGCAAAGAAAACAATTGCGATGGGCGTTTCCGGTGGATATTGGGTTTTTAATTTCTCAACCAATGTTTCAAACCCGGTATGCATAGTAAAAATAATCATGGTTGGATGGTATATAGAAAGATTCTCTATTTCACGGTAAGTTGTAAGTATGGCAGAATGACTCTCTTTACCCGACATGATATCCTTGCCTATCGCTGCATTGGAAGCATTAAAACAACTCACACCCGGAATTACTTTCGGATTCAAATCTTGAAATTCCTCAAGATACCAGCGATAAGGTCCGCCATAGATCATAAGATCACCACTGCCAAGCACCGACACTTTTTTGCCAGCCTGATTTGCAGAGCGCATCTGCGAAATCAGTTTGTCACGGGAATCCTTACTCTTGATACATTTAGCTCTTTCTTTCGGATCTGCTATTTCTGTGCATATTTTCCTGTACGAACGCCAGCCGCTTTGCGACCCATCCAAAATTTCTTTTCCTTTAATGTATTCGGCAAATCTGTCCGTTTCTTCCTTACGGCAGACTATTACATCTGATGCCCTGATAGTATTGATGGCCCGCAAGGTGATAAGATCAGTATCACCTACTCCAATACTTACAAGGTATAGCTGATTTTTGGTTTGTTGCCCGGCAGGAGCCTGTTTGACAACAACCGATATGCATAAAACCATATAAACTATGGCAATAAAGATAATTTTTGTTTTCAAATTAGATGTGTACATTAAAACCTCCGCATAGGGTAAAATCCATTACTGAACCTGTAAAGTAAAAGTAATATTGTACATATATTCATCACAGATCTCTTTATCCGGATAAGAAGGCTTGTGTGAAAGAAGCACCATCCAGTAGCCAGGTTTATCCAATTGGATTTTTGCATCTCCCTTATCGTTTGTAACGGTTTCAACAGGAAAATGCCTCCTACTGCCTTGGTTGCCTTCTGTCGAAGGTTTGTGAGGAGCAATGTCTTCGTCTTGGAATCCGGCATAAGTAGCGTTAACCGATGTATTGGAAAGAGGCATTCCATCAAACAGTACCCTTACGTTTAGTTTATCTCCGCTTTTTATTTTTTCCGGATTATTAAGCGGAATCAATTCCAAAGTTTGACCTGCTACATGACTGAGATTTTTTTCATCGCCTCCTGCAATGATGACCGTCTTGGCTTCTATATGATAATTGGTACATTTAATACAATTGGCAACGGATTGTTTATCTCCCCATTTTCTGCCCTCGGTTGTCATCGAAAAATAACCGGGTTTGAGTTTGGCTGTTACCAGATAAGCTCCGGCCTTTTCAACTTTCAATTTATAAAGCGTAGCCGATACTTTTATCAAATTTGCTATGTTGCCATCAGGATCTATCACTTGAATTTCTTCCAGACGATCATCTTTCACCTCCTGTTCAACACGGCTTGCAGGATATTTATGGCCAAATCCGATTCCGATATCCACTGTTGTTCCGATCTCAGGATAGTTATTTCCGGGATTCAGCCAGAGATTATGGGCTTTCACGGAAGATACTAAAACAAACAGGAATATTACTGCTGTTATACAAAATATTTTTTTCATTCTATTATTCTCCTAAATAAATGGTTTGTTAATTTGTTTAGTTATAACGGTTAGCCAAAAAGTCACCCACATAAATCATATGCTCAAAAGGCAATTTGTCTTCGCCGATTTTATCTAAAATTGTGTCAAGAGTAGCATAAATGACTTTTTCTTTATCTTTATAACCGGCATAAAGCACAATTGCTATGGGAGTGTCGGACGGATAATGGGTTTTTAATTTTTTTATTACTTCCGGCAGATCCAAAAACATGGTAAAAAAAGCCATAGTCGCCTGATGTTCGGAAAGTTTTTCTATGCTGTCTGCTCCTGCATAATCTTCTTTTCCAAAAGATGCGGTTAAAATTACCGAGTGAGTTTTTATGCCGGATGTCACACCTTTTTTCAGTGCTGCATTGGCTGCATTAAAGCAACTGACACCGGGAATGATTTCAGGATCAAGGTCTTCAAATGCCTCAACATACCACATATTCGGCCCATAAATGGTAGGATCGCCACTGTCTAAAACGGATACAGTCTTTCCCTGCTTTACTGCATTTCTTATAATCTTTGTAATCTCTTCAAGTTGTTTAACCTTTTCTTCATAATTGAAGCGTTTGTTTTTCCTAACATCTTCCGCCTTTTTGCCGTATACGGCAAAAATACCAAAACCCGGATCATGTATTTCCTTGCCCTGCAAAAGTTCAGGAAATTTCTCTTTAACTCTTTCATGACAAAAAACAATATCCGATTTTTTGATTACTTTTACGGCACGCAGGGTAATATTATCTGCAGAACCATTGCCTACGCTTACCAGATAAAAATGTGCCTTGGTTGTCTGTCCGACCTCATCTGCGAACGCATCGCCTATCACAGCCATAAGTATAAACACACAAACGCAATAAATGATTTTTCTCATTTTTTTAATTCCTCTTTAATTACATCTTCGCACTGAACGACACGCCAAAGAACATGTCTGTAGCCCTGTATCCGGATGTATCGTAGTATTCTTTATCAAACAGATTTTTAACATAAACGTTTAGTGTAACATTTTTAAATGCCCAGGCATCATCTACCAAAGTTTGCTGAACGCCTATATCCACAATATGATATTCATCTATATCCACATTGCGAAAATCCCAGACATCTTCCGCAATTTCTTCGGAAATCTCAGTGGTCTCTTCACTCTGGTAATAGTAATCCATCATCAGTGTCGTTTTTTCATAAAGCGCATATCTCAAACCTGCTCCCACCCGGTTTCTGGCTCGCTGATCCAGTTCGGTTTCCGCTGCCGGTTCATTACCTTCGTTTTCAAAAATCTGCCATGCATATGTCAGGTAAAATGAGAGTGCATCCGTCAAATGGCCACCCATTTCCACATCCACTCCATGCCGGTAAACCTTTTCCAGATTTACCTTATAATCACTATAACGCAGGCTGCCGGCAGATGCCCCGGTATAATTGGCATAAGTACTGTTAGTTGCGATAAAATCTTTGATCTCGTAAAAAGCATAGTTTAGTTTGAAATTTATGTCCCGAAATAATCTTCGGTTAAATACCAGATCATAACCTATGCCGTGCTCCGGCTCAAGCCAGGCACCTGCCGGCCTGCCTTGGGGATTATAATCACCGTGGTAGTCAGGAGCACGCCATATTTTGCTTATGCCTGCAGATAACGATGTATCACGCAGCCAGGGAGCCACTTGGTCCATTTTCCAGGTGGCAAATGATTTGGGCATAAGTTCGTCCCAGTTGCGTTTAATTTTTTCATCTCTTCCCGGTATGGAATTTGTTCCGGTATTTGTAACCCATACCCCGACATCTTCATAGCGCATCCCCAGTCTCAGATCTACCGAAGGAGTTATAGCCCACTGGTGTTGTACATAACCGCCATTTTTATGTATACGCTTGGTCTTGCGGTCATCGAGACCGTCGTCATAAAGCTTTACCATATCATACCCGACAGTAGTAATATGGTTATCCGTCCATTTTATTTCATCCTGGATCTTGCCTCCCTGCTGCCACCAATCCGTATCCATTATGGTGTGATAGGTTCCCAGCGCATGATTATTGCTGTTGTTCCACTCTTCATAGGCCCGTTCACGATTGTCTTCACCGTAATAGCCGCCGAATGTCAGATTACCTATAGGACTAGGCTGTTCTATATTCAGGCGATAAGAATATGATCTGCCGTCCCAGGTGGGTTTTTGCACGGGATCCCATGGGCTGTCCGATACTTTCGGATAATTTGAATTATAATCAGTCTCGTAAGGAGGAGCAGATCCTGGATTATTAACCGGAGCCTCACGTCCTACCTCGGAATAGGATACACTGAAAGCAGCAAAGCCGTCAGCCGGCAACAATAAACCAAAACGGCTGAAAACAGTATCGATATCCGTCTCGTTATTGCGCAGATAACCGTTTGTGCTGTATTTCTTATAGGCCATGTCATATGTGAACACATTTACAGCCCCCTGAACCACTACTTCACTATTTACGGTATCGTAAGAGCCATAGCTGGTCTTAAATGTAAGATCCGGCTTTAACGTGTCATAGCGCCTGGGTTTTTTGGAAATCATATTCACAACACCGCCTATGCTTTTGCTATCATAAAGGGCCGAATGAGGTCCTGGCAGAATTTCCACTTTTTCAATTAAAAAAGTGGGCATTAGAGCATAGTCCACAATGTTGCTTGATTTCCGGCCACCGGTTTTCTGTACGGTCAGTGAATCAATGGCCGTAACAAATCGCTTGCTGTCAAAACCCCGCAGATAAATGCTGTCAACACCGGGATCAAGGCCGCTCTCCCCGCGAAAGTCAACGATAGCTTGTGTTTTAAGCACATCCATCACACTGGTCTGAGGACCTATTGTAGTAAACTTGTCAATCTCAATAATCGTTTCCGAAGGGCTTTGTTCAAGACCCGGCGCCCCTGCCTTTTCCTTGACCACCATATCATCAAGGTGTTTAACTTCATCTGTAACTTCTTCCCCGCCATAAGCGAGCGGAGATATGGTTATTACTAATATCCCTGTTAAAAGGATAAAGCATTTTGTCAATAATTTTATCATCTTACATCTTCCTTTCCTCTGAATTCTTTGACTTTAAAGCACTACCATTCTTTTTTATTTCGGCCATTGCCAGGAGAGCTGCTTTACGTTGCTCGTTGTATTTTGCAGCCATTTGAAAAGCTTTGCATCCTGCATCAAACTCTTTAGTTTTCCATGCTGAATAACCGGCCATTAACCAGGCCCGACCTACTTCCTGTGAACCGGTTTTTGCAGCACGACAATAGGTATTATTTGCTTCATTGAAACGTTTTAGCGTATAAAGCAAATCTCCTCTTAGCATTAACAGCTCAGGATCATTGGTTTTAGCAAAAAAATTTTCCAAAAGTTCCAGTGCTTTTTCATTGTTGTTTAGCTTGCGATAAGCCGCCACAAGATTTTGCAGCAGCCGTTTATCAGGATTGTCTTTTAATATATTTTCATAAATCCCGGCAGCCCTGACAGGAATTTCAAGTTGAAGATTTAAATCGGCCCACAGTTTTTTCTCTTCGTCTGTGAGCGGCGTCAGGTATCCGTAGATAGTAAGAGCTGCCAAAGCATCTTCGTAACGTCCACACGGTAAATATATGTGCACAAGGGCCTTCCACCATCCGGCCACAGAAGGATTATCGCGTGCCAGCCTTGCAGCAAAAGAAAGTGCCTGCGTGCGCATATCCAGTTGCAGATAAAGATGAAGCAGTATTTCCTGCCATCTGGTTTTATCCTTTCCTTTTGAGTCATTTATAACCGCTTCAATTACAGGCAGTGCACGACGTTGTTGATCGGCGGAAAGCAGCGCATGGATATAATTTTCCCGCCACTGCTGTTGGATATTTCCTGAGTAGTCTTGAAACAGTCTTTCAAATACATCAATTGAGAGACTGTATTCTTTGGCCATGAGATAACCTGCCGCACAATAGTAAAGGTAATCAGGATTTTTCCGGCCTGATTGGCCTGATTGATTCGATTGACCCGATTGTTCATAGGCACGGGCATAACATTTTGCGGCTTCATTATATTCTTTGAGTTCATAACAGGTTTTAGCCAGATTCAACCAGCCTTCTAAAAACTCCGGAGTTTGCTTTACCGATGCTGTATACTCTTTTTTTGCATTTAAATAATTTCCCTGCAAAAGATAACAGTTGCCAAGAGTAAAGCAAATAAGGGGATGCCCATATTCCCCGGTTTCGGTTTTTTTTGATGAGGTTTTGCATTCACCTGTCCGGAATGCAAGGATTCTTTCTACAACCCGATCGTACTCTTTTTTGTTCATTAAATCCCTTACATCAGATAGTACTAATCTCACTGAAACGGGTAATTTCCCAAAGTCATACCCGGCCTTGCAGACTGATGGGCAAGTAAAGGTTATAGCTGCCGACACCAATATTACCAGTAATACACTTTGCATTATCTTTTTTAAGGTTTCCATATTTTTATTCCAATTCAAAACGGATTGTTGTTTCTGCCCATACCTTTACGGGCAAGCCTTGTATGGTTCCAGGCTTAAAACGCCAGCCTGATATACAGCGCAAAACACTTGCATCAAAAATACGGGGAGGTTTTGCTTCAACAACTGATATATTTTCCGGTTGACCCTGTTTGTTGACAACAAACTTTACATTAACCCATCCTTCAATCCCTCTGCGTTTGGCTTCAAGAGGATAAAACGGCGGCATGCGTGTTAACGTCACCAGCGGTTGATCAAGGTCACCCAACATGGCAATGCCGGAAGTATCAGGTATATTTACTGCCATCTGAGCCATGGGTGGAACCTGAACGCTATCTGACCCGGCCGGCAGTCTGGTATTGACTTCAAACGGAATATTATAATTCCGTGGCGTAGACAGACGGTAGGCAGGAACAGAAACTTCGATTTTTTTGGCCACAGGCTCAGGGAGTTTTGGCTGTTTTCGTTCCACCGGTGTATCAGGCCGCCTGATACGAATCACATTAATCTGGGGAACCAGAGTATCCAGTAACGGCGGAGCGGATGAACGATGCAACAGATTGGGCATCATGGCGAACAACATCAAATTCATACCAAATGCCCCTACCCCGGCCCACATCCAGGTAGCCCAGTTTTTACGGTGAATTACTTTATAATAGTACTGTCGAAAGTCATCCATGCTATCAAATCTCCGATACCCCATATTTCGTAAAATAAATACTTTTGAGCTACTTTCAAAACGTTTCAGTTTGGTCAAGGTCAAGGCGGGTAAAAATTTTAACCGCAGGAATACATGTAGTATTTCGAGGATTAAAATTTTTACCCAACGCAGAGATCGGCCAAAATGGGACGT
>Ga0180007_10000980_pt1 | contig 41705 bp, 27 predicted proteins | sample MM_PC_MetaG_FD_121122 | JGI IMG/M metagenome (GOLD analysis project Ga0180007, IMG submission 121122) | Groundwater microbial communities from the Aspo Hard Rock Laboratory (HRL) deep subsurface site, Sweden - MM_PC_MetaG | ecosystem: Environmental > Aquatic > Deep subsurface > Groundwater... | reverse complement strand
TTCGTGGGACTGATGCTGTCGTTTACCCAATCGTACCTCCCTGCCTTGATCTGCTTTCCTGTCTTGCCGTACTTGACGGTAAGAGGGAGGGATTTGATGGAGGGAGGAGGGGTGGAGGGAGAGCGATAGCTATTCCTCCATCTCATCACTTCATCAATTCCTTCAATGAAGAGGGGTTGAAACTCATCTCCTCCGACTCCTCTTTCTTCAAGAAGTCGAGCCAACTCTCCCGCTTGCCTCGCACTAATCGGCTTCACGGACATTTCCGCAACACCTCCTAGCGAATTTGGCCTAATGAAGGCCTTTTACTACTGTTACTATAGCGCACTATCTATTTCCTGTCAATAGCCTGTACTGGATGGGTACATTGGTAACACTTTGTGATGCTGATTCTGGAATTCAATGGGCATCTTGTATCCCAGGGACTGGTGGGGCCTGTATAGATTGTACTCTATCAGCCACTCGGTGAGCAAACGGTTGAAAACCTTTGGTTCCGGGTCAAAATTACCTAACTGGATAAACTCTTCTTCTAAGGTGCGATTGAATCTCTCATCGCAGGGATTGTCCTGGGGAGTCCTGGGCCGGCTGTACCAGCGGTCTATGCCTAATCCTTCCACTGCGTCCCAGAAGTCCTTTTCAAACTCCGAGCCATTGTCTGTGAGAAGGTTCTCTATCTTCCCATCAAGGAGGTAATACACTCTCTGAAGGAAGTCCGAGGCATTCGCGGATTGCTTGCTTTTGTACATCCTGGCAAAACCAATCTTGGAATAGACATCCAGAGCTGTGAGGATATATCTCTTAATCCCGTTCCAATGGATAGTAACACCGTCTATGGCTATCAAGAACCCTGTTCTTTGTTCTTTCTGGAGTTCGGTGATTCTCTTCTTGTGTTGGCTTAATCTCCTTTTCTTCCTGAGCTTGGCTGTTTTAACAGGATAGTAGTAGAGATTGTGCTTTTCAATCACTCTCTGGATCTTCCAGGAGGAGATTGTTTCATTGTATTCTCTCTGGTAAAGGATTCTGAGTTTCTCTTTGCCATAACGGATGTATTGTTTTCTTAGCTTGATTACCTTTAATTCCTGTTTTCTGGATACTTCCCATTTCCTGAGATTAAGGGGCCTTTTGCTCTTGTCTTCCAGGGTCTTTGGGTTTAAAGGGTCATATCTGTTCTTCCAATAGTAGAAGGTCTTTCTGGATATTCCAAAGTATCTGCAAGTTAGGGAAGCATTATTGTATTGATGATAATGGTCCATCCATTGGAGGCGTCTCCTGGCCTCTCTGGAAATATCTCCTCTTTCCAGGGTTTCCGACATCTCAGCTATGGGCAGGAGGTCGTTTACAGCATGAAAGCCATAAGGAATCCTGTATGTTTGGGTATTATTCATAATGAAATACATTAGTTTTTACCTCTTTCATCCTGCCTGATTCCCTGAATTCAGGCAAGTGTGGAGTGTTACCTATGTATCTCATCTTTTGCACTTTTAGCGATTGATTATTAAATAAAGAATGTGAATTGTTGTTCTATTTTACTATTAAAATACTTGGTATAATATTTTAATGCTTAAATCATATAAAATCAAAATAACTATTTTTCTGTTAGTGATCCTTTCGCTGGCCGGATTTTTGAGGTTATACGGACTCCACAGTGTTCCGCCGGGATTGTATCCCGATGAGGCGATGAACGCCAACGACGCCCTGACCAATCCGGGCAAGGTGTTTTACCCGGAAAACGGGGGCCGGGAAGGGCTTTTTGTGAACCTTGTTTCCTTGAGTTTTAAAATACTCGGATCCAGCCCGTTTTCATTGCGATTGGTCTCCGCCATTATCGGAATCATTACCGTACTCGGGCTCTTTCTTTTGGTCAAAGAACTCCTGAAGCACACCAGCGCCAGCGAAGCCAATGCCGACTGCCTTGCTTTGCTGGCAAGTTTTTTTATTGCCACTTCTTTTTGGCACATCAATTTCTCCAGAATCGGATTCCGGGGAATTCTCCTGCCCTTTATTCTTGTTTTCTGCTTTTACTTCTTATTCAAGGGACTGCGGAACAAAAATATTTTCTTGCTGATTTTAGCGGGCCTGACTTTCGGATTGGGCTTCTACACTTATTCTTCATTCCGTTTGGCCTTCCTGATATTGCCTTTTGTCCTAATCCCCTATTGGATTGCCTATTACAAAGAAAAACAACAGAAAAAATTCATCTTATCTGTTTTTATCTTCGGCATATCAGCTCTAATAATCGTTCTGCCCCTGATTTTCTATTTTCTGTCCCATCCGGCTGATTTCTTCGGCCGCTTGGGCGCGGTCTCGGTTTTCTCCCAGCCGAACTTTATCACCGCCTTTTTGGAAAGTTTGGGGAGGCATCTTATAATGTTCAATATCTCGGGCGATTTCAATTGGCGGCACAATTTTTCCGGCTCTCCGCAATTATTCTGGCCCATCGGAATCTTATTCCTTATCGGCTTTATCGTTTCCATTAAAAAACTAATCTTTTCTATTAAAAATAAGAACCTACGGCCGCAGTCGATTTACTGGCTTTTATTCTCCTGGTTTTTTGTAATGATTCTGCCTGGCGCCCTTACTTACGAAGGCCTGCCTCATTCTCTGCGAACCATCGGCCTAATCCCGGCAGTGATGATTTTCGCTGCCTTTGGCGCTCTTTGGGTTTTGGAAAAAATCAAAAAAATAAAGCGATTGCCGTCTTTCGCCCCTGACAGCCGATGGCAGAAATGGTTTCTCTATTTGATAATCGGTTTTGTTTTTCTAAGCTTGTTTGTCGCCTCAACCCAGAAATATTTTATTGATTGGGCGCAGAATTCGAAAATCAAAGGCGCTTTCACGGAAAATTTCGTGAAGATAGGCGAAGCAATCAATGCCCTGCCGCCCGAAACAAATAAATATGTAATCGTCAACGAATCAGGAACGCCGGTGCCTTACCCTGACGGCGTCTCCACTCCGGCCCAAACCATAATGTTTATGGAGAGAATGAAATACGGAACCTTAAAAGCGAAATACTTGAAGCTGGACCAATTGGGCCAGATATGGATAGCCGACCGAGCGACAGCCGTTATCCCTATGCATATTGATGATGATATTTTGAACAAACTAAGAACCACCTTCCCGGGCGGAACCCTTAAAACCAGCAATAATGTGGAAATTTATTGGATAACTCCCTTAAAATAATAATTAAAAAACAAAAGTATGAAACTGAATAACCGGACCACGAATATAATCGCTATGTTGCTTTTGGGCATTTGTTTTTTAATGGCCTTCTTAAGCTCCCGCAATATGTCGCTTACCATGGATGAAAAAGCCCATATCCCATCAGGATATTCGTATTTGGCTTTCAGGGACTATCGGCTTAACCCCGAACATCCGCCTTTGGCAAAGGACTTAGCCGCGCTTCCTTTGCTGTTCCTGGACCTGAATTTCCCCACCCAGGATAAGTCGTGGACCGAGGAGGTAAACGGACAGTGGGATGCTGGCTATCAATTCATCTTCAATTCCGGAAACGACCCTGACCAGATAATATTCTGGGCCCGTTTGCCAATGATGGTTCTCTTGATTTTTTTAGGTTGGTTTATTTTCTTCTGGGTGAAAAAATTAGGAGGTAATAAAGCCGGGTTGATGGCTTTAACGCTATTCTCTTTTTCGCCGACTTTTCTGGCTCACGGACGACTGGTAACCACTGATGTGGCCGCGGCTTTAGGATTTCTTATCGCCGCTTATTTCTGGATAAATTTTCTCAAAAAGCCAACTTTCAAAAACATCTTTATCGCCGGCATAATTTTAGGAATAGCCCTGTGCCTGAAATTCTCCCCTATCCTTTTAATCCCTTCCTTCGCCTTTATCACCGTTGTTTACGCTTTTCTGTCAAAGAATGGTCCCTTTAAAAACAAACTGAAATCAACATTGAGCTACGCCGGTAAAGCCGTAATAGCAGGGATAATCGCTGTGGTTGTGGTAATTTGGCCCATCTACCAATTTCATGTCTCAAATTATCCCGTAGAAAGGCAAGTGAGCGATACCAAGGCAGTTCTTGCCTCCTATTCAAGCGATTTGGTGAAAAATATCGCCGCCGAATTGGCCGGAAATCCTGTTTGGCGGCCCATCGGCCAATACGCTCTCGGCTTACTTATGGCGACCCAAAGGGTCGCCGGAGGCAACACCGTCTATTTTATGGGGCAAGTGTCTGGCAATGCCTGGAAGCAATACTTCCCGGTGATGTATCTCTTGAAAGTGCCTTTGGCTTTTCATATTCTGACGCTGATTATCATTATTCTTTGGATGATGGCGGTAAAAAAGAATCATTTCTTGAAAAAGACAACTAACCGTTTAGGCCGGTGGACAAAGGAACATATCGCGGAATTCTCGCTTTTGGTGATCTTTATTGTTTATTGGCTGACCTCTATCACCGGCAATCTTAATATCGGGATAAGGCATATCCTGCCTGTGTTCCCGATAATGTATATTTTTATCAGCGTCGGATTTTTCCGGCTCACGGATGAAATAAAAAAGAGAAAAATAAAAATCGCCTTAAGCGCTTTTATGGTAATTTTAATGGCCTGGTATGTAATCGCCTCTCTGCTGGCCTTCCCCCATTACCTGTCTTATTATAACGAGCTGGCGGGCGGTTCTGAAAACGGCTACAAATACGCGGTGGATTCCAATTACGACTGGGGCCAGGATTTAAAACAGCTCGCTGATTTTGTGGAAAAAAATAATATTCAGGAAATAAATGTTTCTTATTTCGGCGGAGACGATCCGGGCTACAGATTGGGAAATAAATTAAGCGGAACATCAATAAGCACCATTCCTGAGGAAAACAAGGGTTGGCTCGCAATCTCTGCCACTTTTCTCCAGGAGAACAGAGCAAAACCAGCGCCCGGATTTGATAAAAATACCGCTGGTCTTGAGTGGCTGAACAATTTTGAACCGGCGAGTAGAGCGGGCTACTCAATTTTTATCTATAATATCCCGTAATCCGTTATTTCAGGAAAATCTTATCAAAACGGAGGTCAATGTATTCCTGCGCTCCCCTGTTTTCAGAATCAGGGGAGTTTTGGTTTTCAAGCACCAATATTAAATCTTGAACCTGCAATTCAGGGTCTTTTTGGGAATTAAAATAGACCAATAATTCGCTTTCTGAAATTGCTGCCTCTATTTTTGAGGGGAATACCCTGAACTCTTTTATTAAGATATTGCCTTGTTTCAACTGCCCGAAAATATCATTAATAAAAACAAGGTCTTCTCTCGAAATTGCCCTCTCCCCCAATCCTGCGCTTTCTTCAGAAACAATAACCGCTTTGTTGGGGAAATAAATCTCTTTCTCGGCGGGCTGGAAGATTAGCCCTTCTTGGTCTAATAAAAAACAATTTTCAGAAGAACAAAAAACTGCCTTGGGCTCCCGCTCAAAAATGTTGACAATTAATTTGTTAAAAAATTGCCTTTTGATGCTGATTTTTTGGGCCGGCAAAAACCTCTTCAACATCAAGGTCTCTGTCTTGCCGGAGTTAAAAACAATAATGCTTCTGGTTGGAAAAAACAGGATATTCTTTTCGGCCTGCCTGCTGATTGCGCCCTCTGCCTCGGAAGCATTTATAAACGACGTGCCTTTTATTATCACCTCCTTTAACTGAAAAACCGGCGAAAAGACCAGGAGATAAAATATTCCGGCGCCGGCGACAATCAGCAAAACAAAATACCAGAAAAACCGATTTTTAAAAATTGATTTCTTTTTGCGCGCGTAACTGCGCTTTTTTGTCTGATAATATCGTTTTTTTCGCTGTTTTTTCATCAAAAACCCCTCCTCTTTTTTCTGACTTTTTCCACCACATAATTAAGCCAGTATTTGGAGGAAATTAGGTAATCTTGGGTCTTTACATATTCCTTTCTCTCTCCCCCGAAGCCCTGCTTAAACAAGGTAAGCCCTCTCCACGGGTGGTTCGGGTTATCGTTCGGAGCAATCCCCCAGAAACTATAATTTTTTAACCCTCTTACTTTTGCCTCTTTTATCGCTTCCCATTGCAGAAAATAACTAACCGGGATTTTGGCATACTTCCTTAAAGAAGCGCCCTGATGATAAAAAGCGCTGTCTTGCCAAAAAATTATCATTGCCCCGGCGATTGGCTCATTTTTATATTTCCCTAAAAATAATAAGGCCTGCTCATCTTTTATGAACGCCTGAAATTCCTCTTTAAGATAATCCAGCGAAAATGGCACAAAATGAGCGCGCTTTTCGGTCTGCTGGTATATCTTATTAAAAACTTCTATGTCTGAAACATTCTTGCTTTTTATAATCTCTATTTCACTATTCTGGATCGCCCGACGAATCAAATAACGAGTCGTCTTTCTCATATCCCTTAAAAGGTCTTCCTCCGACTTGTCAATGTCCAAAACCCAGCTTACTTCAGGCCGAACGTGTATGGGTGCGTTCCTAAAACCGAGTTCTTTAAAAGTTGTTTCGTTATCCGCCGTCCTTTCCCAAATCGGACACACCCTGACAAACCCCACCCCTTCTCTTTTTGCCAAATTTTTCAGATATTCTAAAATTTCTCCCAATACTTTTGGCTTTTGGCTTTTGGCTTTTGGCTTTACAATCGGTCCATGCTCAACCAATAAAAAAGACCCTCTTTTAGCGCGCACTAAGGATACTAAACAAACCGCTAAGAGAGAATCGTTTTCATAAACGCCAAAACGCCAAATTTTATCCCCCATTATCTTTAAGAATTCTCCCCAATTCCATGAATGAAGAAAGGTTTTTTCCTCGCAACCCTCTAAAAACTCTTCCCATTCTGTTTGGCTGTCTATCTTTTTAATCATTCCCATATCTTAACATATTCCGGCCGTTAAAAAAACAATTTCTCGCGCAAAAATTACGAGCCCGCCTGCAACCCGCCCCGGGCGGGTAGCATTGCGGGTAGGGCCGGGCCTCGTAATAATATAAGGCGAGACAATAAGATTTCAGGGCGGGACGAGCGAGGACGAGAGCCGAACAACGATTTTCTCGCTGGGGAAATCGCTGCGTCAGTCTGAAAATAATATCCGAACGTAACACTATCTCTAATTGACGCCCTATGGCTGTAAAATATCCTCTGTCCTGCCGTCTACGGAGATAATGACATTGTCTATTTCCGGGAAATGTTTCAGGGTTTCTGTAATCTGGGCTCTGATGGCCCCTACTCGGCACGACCCGCCTACCGCCTGCTCCAAGGTCTCGTCAAAATCAACAATTGCAACCCGGCCTTCAATAATCAAGTCCTGAACTTTTACTCCGGGGTTGATAGTGGTAAAAAATCCTGCTTCCATCTCCTCTTTGGTCGGGCCTTTTAATAACTCCTCAAGCGTAAGAATAATTTTATTATCCGTCGCGCCTTTGATTTTTCTTTCCAATGGATAAACCCTTTCGCAGAATAACCCTTCCGGGTCTTCAACTTTGTTCCCCCAAAAAAGAGTCACGGTGGTCGTTTCCCAATTCTCCGGATAAAACAAGTAAAACAAGGTTCCGGCGACAACGCCAATCAGAACAATGACCAAAATAGAGAGGATTTGTTTAATCATATTTTTACAGAGAAAACTCTGTGCTTAATGCTTTCTTTATTTTTTCCGCCCCCTCTCCTTCCCTTACAATCGTCTTTTTTATCAAATCAACAATAGTCGAGGGCTTTTTATATTTACACTTTCCTTCTACCACAAAGTCCACCTTTAAATCAATATCTTCGCTTTTCACAGCCGGCTTTTTGCCTGAAAAATTAGCAGAAGTGGTAATAATCGGAAATCCCGCTTTTGTTATAATCTCCAGCGTTTCTTTGCTGTCCGGCATTCTGATTCCTATTGTTTTCTTTCCACCAGTGACTAAATCAGAGATTTTCGGTTTTTTCGGCAGGATAAAAGCAATCGGCCCGGGTAAAAACTTTTCCATAAATCGGCGTTCTTTCTCTTTGACGAAGACAATTTCTTCCATCATCCTAAAGTCCGAAACCGCTACCAACAGCGCGTTATTGGGGACTCTGCCTTTAATGTCTAAAATTTTCTTTACTGCTTTGTCATCAAAAGCATTACAGCCGATTCCGTAGACCGTGTCAGTGGGATAAGCAATTATACCCCCTTTTTTTAAAATTTCCCCTGCTTTTTCAATTTGGCTTTTGACGCCCCGAATTTCAAAAACTTTATTTTTCACCTTCGCCCCTTTAATTATTTTTACATCTCCTAACTTGACATTAAAAAATTTGGCTAAAATATTGATAACCGCTTTATTGGCTTCTCCTTGTTTTGGTTTTGCTTTGACGCGAACTTCAAAAAAATCAGCTTCTTTCTGAACAACTGATTCTTTTTTGGAATTAGGAAAAACCTTTACCTTAATAATCATTAAATTATATTAATATCTTTTTATCTTAAAGGTTTTGGCAGCATTTTTGGTCGGGACAGTTATGTTGCTGTTCGCAACCCGGCGGAGGCCTTTTTTTTGCGCTTATATTAAAAACCTTTCAGGAGATTGATAATTTTTTCCGCTGTGTTAAGCGAGATATTTATATGGGTAGGCAGGTTTATAATCCCCCGAGCGATATCTTCTGCTGCCGGACAGGAACCCTTAATATAATTCATCCTGTCTATATTTGTGCCAATCGGAACAATCGCAGATTTTCTCCAGCCGTCATCCAAAAAAATATTTTGCTTTTGGAAATACTTTAAAATCTTATCTGATTCGTTGCTCTTGGAAAGAATCGGGAATCTCATATAAATATTTTTTCTTTCATTCTCCCCTGACCCCAATAAATGAAAATTTGATTCCTTTAATCCCTGTTGGTATAGTTCAGATATTCTTCGGCGATGCTCGTTAAACTCATCAATTTTATTTAATTGCTGCAAGGCAAGAACCGCCAAGCCGTTCGGCATTTTTTTGGGAAAATATCCCGGCATTATCCCCTGCTTCTCGCCTTTTGTCACTGCTTTGGAAATTATTCCTAATTTCTGCAATCCGATTAAGAAAAATTTTCCCAGCCCGAGAAAATTGTAAAAAGGCATTACCAAAATTTTAATCAATATCGGATGCAAAAGCTGTTGGAAAACCCAGCCACCAGACGGATATTTGTAATCTTTTTGGATTTTTTCAATTCTTTCAGCTAAGACAGGGTCGTTAGAAACCGCCATTCCGCCATAGACAGAGGAAATAATCTTGTCTCTGCCAAAACTGGAAAACGATGCCCTGCCAAATGTCCCAATTTTTCTGCCTTTATATTCCGCGCCCAAAGAATGGGCGCAGTCCTCTATTAAAACCAAATTATGCTTTTGGCAAATTTCCGAAATTTCATCAATCTTGGCCGGAAACCCGAAAGTATGCTGAACCAAGACCGCCCTGCTGTTGGCAGTGATTTTTCTTTCCAAGTCCGTTGGGTCCATATTCAGCGTCTCTTTTTCAATATCCACAAAAATCGGTTTTAACCCGGACCAAATAATGGGATTAACCGCGGCATTGCAGGTAAATGCCTGGAGTAAAACTTCGCTTCCTTTTTCCAATTCCAGTGATTTTAGAATAGCCATAAACGCGGAACGGCCGCTGTTGAAAGAGAAAGCATTATTTACAGCCAGATAATTTCTAAATTTTTCTTCCAACCCAGCAACCCCCCGCCCTCTTTTCCACTTCCAAGGAGAAAAAATCAATTTCAAAGCCAGCCAAAAATCATCTTTCTGGATATTAGGGGACAGGGATATAAAGATGGGCTTGGAAAAAGACATATTATAAATTTTCAATTTTCAATTTAACAATCAAATTCCAATTTTCCAATTTTCAAAAAACTAATTTATAAAAATTTTAGTCAGGCGCCAATAACCCTTCTATTGTTCCCTTGGGCGCTCTGCCTTCCAAAAGCACCACATCATCGGGTTGGCAAAATTCCGTAATTTTCTGAACAATTTCGCGCGGATTTTTGATAAGTAAAACGTTTTTGCCGCCGGCTCCCTCAACAATATCCTGAAAATTATCCTCGGTGGTGATTATCGCTAAATCGCAAATTTGACTTATTCTCCTGCCGATCTCCTGATGTACTTTTTTTGCTTCAGCCCCCAACTCAATCAAACTCGGCATCACGATTACCTTTTGGGAGGTCCAATTTTTTAAATAATCCAAATCCGCCATCACTCCGTCCGGATTGGCGGAATAACTTGAGTCAATAATATTTAATCCATTGATTCCTTTCTGGACTTTCATTCCCCCTTTTTGGAAAAGGCCGGCGCAGGCCTTGGAAAGCTCCGAAATTCCCACGCCCAGTTCCCGGGCAACGCAAACCGCTCCAAGAATATTCAAAACATTATGTCTGCCCAGCAAGCTGGTCTTGCAATCTATTGTTTCCCCTGTTTTAAAAATAATCTTGAAAAGAGTGAACTCATTTCCTATTTTAATCTCATCTGCCCAGACATCAGGAACCATCCCTTCCCTATCCCTGTTTAACCCGTAAATTCTTTTCGGCTTGTTTGTTTTCTTGTAAAGCTCTAAGCAATATTTATTGTCTCCATTAAAAATCGCAACCCCGTCGTCGGGCAGGGACTCAATCAGCTCATATTTCGCCTGAATGATTTTTTCCTGCGAGCCAAACAACGCCAGATGCTGGGCGTTAATACCGGTGATAATTCCTATTCTTGGCTTGGTTATCCGGCAAATCGCATTAATCTCTCCCTGCCGATAGGCAGCCATCTCGCAAATAAAATGGCGGTGGGAATTATTTATCTCGCTAAGCACGGTCCGGGCTACGCCCATTTCGGTATTGATGTGCTCGCTGGTTTTCAAAACTTTACGGCCTTCGGCAATCAAGCTGTATAAAATTTCCTTAACCGAGCTTTTCCCGTAAGAACCGGTGATCCCGATTGTCATCCGGTCGGGATTATCCGAAATTTTCTTTTTGGCCATAACAATAATCCTTTTTTTGAGAAAAAATTTCGGAATTTGGATTATTTCAAGGTTTAAGAAAATGAACAAAGGCAAAAGGGCTTCAAAGACCAGAATGAACAAAACCGAATCGCTGATAAAACGCCAAATCAACAACCCCTCCATCACCAGCACAAAAACGAACAATGTGGCCATTTTCTGAGTGAATTTCGGCAAGGCCCATTTTTGCTTTAAAAGCAGACGGAGAGAGTACAGGGCAAAGAGAAAATAGAGGGCCAGGATTATCCATTCTTTGAATGACTCTTGGATAGGAAGGAAAAGCCACATTGCAAGCGCAATCACCGCCAAAAAGAAAAACTTTGAAAATATGAGACCTCTCCTGCGCCTAATTTCTTCAAGAAACCTATCCAAGCGGTATTCTTTCAATTGCCAGAAATAAAGGAAAAAGGCCTTCCGGCGCAAAATATGAAAATACCACAATAAGAGAATAATTATTATTTTGACGGCCGGATGTTCAATGGAAATCATAAAATTAAATTACTCGTCTTGCTATATGATAGAGCTTATACCATCCTTTCTGAAAAACAATGTCTCTTGAGGGCGGATACGCAAACTCTGTTCCGCCAAAACCCTTTTTAAAATCCGTAATTCCTCTCCATCTTTTTTCGTCTATGCCCCAAAAATCAAATTTCTCGCAGCCAAGCTTTTTAACCATTTTAATTCTCTCCCACTGCAAAAGATTGACTGCCTTCAGAGCCCGATACTGCCAATCATTGGCTCCGTGCAGACCGATGGCGGTCTTGTTAAAAAGAATGAGAATATACGAAGCAATAATCTTGCCCCTGTAATCGGCTAAACAAAGTTTAACCTTAAAATCATCATTGGCAATTTCAAATAATTTTTTGTAATGCTCTTCCTTAAAAGGCGTAAAGCCGTCCCTCTTGGAGGTGCCTTTAATTAAATGGTAAAATTCTTCGCGATATTGCTTCTCAAATTTTATTTTAACTCCCTTTCTCTGCGCCAAGCCGACATTATATCTCGTTTTGGAAGAAAAATTTTTGAAAATTTCGTCTTCCTCTTGAAGCAAGTCCAAGATAAGGGTCTTTTGCGGTTGAATTCTTTTATTGGGGATAACGGCGCGCCGGCCGTCAGGGAGAATTAATTCTGCGTCCGGCTCTATTCTCAAAAAAATTGCTCCCTGTTCCTGGACGATATTCTGAATTCTTTCCAAAACAACTGCGATGATTTCCTTCTGCTCTTCTGGCAACAAATCTTTTTTAAGAACCGGGCCGAAGGGAATATACAAGCAGGACTTTCTCTTAAGGGGGAAAATTTCCTTAATGAGCAACATTTGTCCCAAAACGGCTTCTTTTTCTCTAACCTGAATTCTCCAAATTTGTTTGCCTAAAGATTGCTGAAACTCTCCCCATTCAAACGACTGTAAAAAACTCCCATTGTTTTCAAACAAAAATTGATTCCACTCCCGGCGCAGGGGCTCGTTATTAATAATCTTAATCTCCATTTTTATTTAAAAAATCCAAAATTTTCCTTGATAAATCTTCGGGTATTTCGAGATGAGGATTATGATTACAGGGCAAAATCACTAAATCTGAATGTTGAATTCTGGAATTCATAAAACGACCGTCTTTAAGAGGCGTAATTTTGTCCCTTGCTCCCCAGACAATTAGGGTTCTGACTTTTATTTTTTCCAAGCAGGATGTCAAATCCTCTGAAATAACCTTTAAAAATGTTTCCTTCATCACCCCCATCGCTTTGAGATAATCCGTGCTCCTGATAATAAATTGGTAGAAAAATCTCCGAAATAGCTGGAATCCCGGCCAGGACGAAAAAATACTGACAAACGAAGCGATGGAAGGCAAAACTTTCTTCCAAAACTTCTTTTTTGTGGGCTGCGGGCCGGCCGAATCAACCAGTATCAATTTTATAACCCTATCTGGAAATTGCGCCGATAATTTAATGGAAATTCTTCCGCCGAATGAATGACCTAAAAGATAATACTGTCTTATGTTATAACTTTCCAGAAAATCCAAAACGAATTCCATATAATCCTGAACATCCCACGGCCTTGGAGGCAACCCGCTTTTTCCGAATCCCGGCAAATCCAAAACAAATACCTGAAGATTCCTGGCCAGATTTTCCTGAACCTTGAGCCAAGAATCAGCGCTCCCTCCCCAGCCGTGCAAGATTAAAAAAGGAGTTCCTGCGCCTCCGATTCTTGTAAAAGTTTTTATTCCATTAATATCTATAAATTTTTCTTCCATAGTATAGTAAATTACGAGGCCGAGTCTCATTACGAGGCCCGGCCTCGTAATAATTCGCTGTGCGAGGATATCATTTTTAAAATGCATCCGAGGCCGAGCGGGCATGGCATCCCGTTTCAAGCGGGATGAGCGAGGCCGAAAGCCGAGCAGTAATTTTCTCGCTGGGAAAATTCTGCGTCAGTTTAAAAATGATATCCGAGCACCCTATCTCAATATATATTTCTTCCCTAAATATTTTCTAAGCGCCTTCGGAATCGCGACGCTTCCGTCTTTTTGTTGGTAGTTTTCCAAAATCGCCACAATCGTCCTGCCAATCGCAAAGGCCGTGGCATTTAAAGTATGGACAAATTCCGTCTTGTCCCCCTCCTTATACTTTATCCCCAGACGCCTCGCCTGGAAGTCGGTGCAATTTGAGCTGGACATTAATTCCCGGTATTTCTTCTGTGAAGGAATCCAAACCTCTATATCATAAGTGGAAGCAGACGGCCGGGCCATATCCGCGGTGCAAAGGTGGACCAATCGATAAGGCAGTCCGAGTTTTTGCATTAATTTTTCCTCAAGCGAGACAAGAAATTGGTGCTCTATTTGCGAGTCATCGGGTCTGGTAAAACTGAACATTTCTACCTTATCAAACTGATGGACTCTGAATATCCCTTTGGTGTCTTTCCCGTAAGAGCCCGCTTCCTCCCGGAAACAAGAAGAAAAACCCACATATCTCTTGGTCAATTCGCTTTTATCAAAAACCTCTCCCTGGTGCATAGAGCCAAGCATTTGCTCGGCCGTGCCAACAAGGTATAAGTTGTCTTTTTCCAGAAAATACCGTTCAGCCCTATCCTCTCCTGTGTCCACATAACCCATTGCCTGCATCATTTCCGGCTTGAGTAGGGTTGGCGGAATTACCGGGATAAACCCCTCTTTTAAGAGCGTCTCCAGCGCCAATCTGACTAAAGCGAACTCCAATAAAGCGGCTTCGTTTTTCAAAATCCCAAACCGGGCACCCGAGATTTTCGCCGCCCTCTCCATATCTATCAAGTCCAGGTCCTTGCCTATTTCTAAATGGTCTTTTGGTTCAAAATCAAACTTCGGAATCTTGCCCCACTCTCTGATTACTTGTCTGTCTGCCTCCTTCTCCCCGACCGGCACATCATCAAGGGGAAGATTGGGAATCAGGGCGTAAAGCGCCTCAAACCCGGACTCAATAACTTTAAGTTGCTCCTCTTTGCCCCTTAAATCCTCTTTAATCTTTTTTGCCTTCTCCATATCAATTGGCTTGCCTTTTTGGGAAGAAATCTCGTTTCTTTGAGAGCGCAAATCCTCCACTTCCCGCAGAATAACCCGCCTTTCTTTCTCCAACCCCAAAATCTTCTCAATATCAATATCCACCCCTCTTTTTTCCAGGGCCTGTTTGATTAAATTGGGATTCTCGCGCAGTAATTTTATGTCAATCATAGGTGCTTACCCGCCCGAGGCAAGGTAATAGTTAATTAAAATTAAATCCCAATGTCAAAATCCCAATGTCAAATCCCTTCGACAGGTTCAGGGCGGGCAAATCCAAATGACTCAATGTCAAAAGAATACATTTCTTCAATTTGGATTTTGGATTTTGAGATTGATTTGACATTTGAGCTTTGGATTTTGGATTTCAATCTATTGCTTTGCCTTTTGCGTTTTTCGCTTTACGTTTTACACTTTCTTGGGGTTTCATTGTCGGAAATAATATGACCTCCCGAAGCGAATGCGAATCAGTCAAAAGCGCCACCAAGCGGTCAACACCCAAGCCAAAACCGGCAGCCGGGGGCATTCCGTATTCCAAGGCCTCCAAGAAATTCTCGTCAATTCTCATCCCTTCCTTAAATCCTGCTTTATACATTTTCTCCTGCTCTTCAAACCTTGCTCTTTGAACTTCAGGATTGTTCAATTCGGAAAAAGCATTCACCATCTCCCATCCGGCTATAATCAGCTGGAGATTTGCCAATTGCTTCTCGTCTTTGGCTTTGGCCAACGGGAAATTGCCGTGCGGATGATGAATAACAAAAGTGGGGCTCCAAATTTTATCTCGGGAACATTGTTTGTAAATCTTATCCGCTATTTCCGCGAATCCTTCGCCTTTTTCAATTTTTATCTTCATTTCCTTGGCCTTTTTCGCCAGCGCTTCCGGATGAATCGTTTCCAAATCAATCTTGGTATCCTTCTTGATAAGTTGGTAAAAATCCACTCTCTTCCATGGGGTCTTAAAATCTATGGTTTTCCCCTGATATTCCAGTTGAAGAGTCCCGAAAATCTTTTTGATAACCGAGGTCAACATCTGCTCGGTGAATTTCATCAAGTCCTTGTAATCCACATAAGCCCAATAGAATTCCAAAAAAGTAAATTCCGGATTGTGATATCGGTCCATTCCCTCATTCCTGAAGTTCCGGCCTATTTCAAAGACCTTTTCAAAACCGCCGACCAAAAGCTGTTTTAAATAGAGCTCCGGCGCAATGCGCAAATATAAATCAATATCTAAGGCATTAAGGCGGGTGATAAACGGCTGGGCTTTGGCTCCGCCGTATATCGTCTGCAGAATCGGGGTCTCCACTTCTAAAAATCCCTGCTCGATAAGGAAACTCCTCAATTCGTTTATTATCTGGTGCCTTAAAACGAATTTTTTCCTTACATCCTTGTTGAAAATAAGGTCAAGGTATCTTTTTCTGAACCGGTCTTCCACATCCTTCAAGCCGTGCCATTTTTCAGGCAAAGGCAGAATGGATTTTGCCAGAATTTTGAAATCATTGACCAAAAGGGTTTTTTCTCTGGCTTTTGTTTTGAATAATATTCCTCTCGCTTCAATAAAATCGCCGACATCAAAATATTTCTGAAGCAGTTCGTATTTTTTGGGACCGAGATTGTCTTTTTTGAAAAATAATTGGATTTTATCCGTGCCGTCCTCAATATCTGAAAAAGTCGCCCCGCCGTGCCCCCGAGATGATTTAATCCTGCCGGTTAAAATAATTTCCTTTTTTGCCCGCTCCAATTTCGCAAAATCCTTCCGGGCATCGGAAATTGAATGAGTTCTCTTTGTAGCCAAAGGATAAACATCAACGCCGGCTCTCTGCATTGCTTTCAATTTCTCTATCCGCGCTTTTTTGACTTCGTCTATTTGAGGCATATTAATATTATCTGTTCAGATTATTTTATTTTACATTTTGCGCTTCCCTCATTCTCTAATTTTATGACATTTGTTCTTGAAAAGCAAATCCCTCGCCGAGCGCAGCTCGGCGAGGGGGAAACTGCCTCAGTCCTTCTGGTAGATTCTTGTAAGTTGCTGGGCAACGGTCAAGCCCTTTTCGTCAACGGCATCATAGGTAATTCTCCTGACTTTATAGATTCGGCCGTCTGATTGATACTGGTCGGCGCTGCGTTTCATCGCCCGAACCAGCGCCGGCAGAAAGTGGAGAACAAAATCGGCAGACGAATCACAAGCATTCAACTTAATCTGCAAACCGCCAACAACGTCTTTTTTTTGAGCCGCCGAGCGAACCATAGGCAAGCGCCATTTCAGGATATCTTCCCTGATTATGGCTTCAACTTTAGACCTGTCTTGCTCAATTTCCTGAAAGAAAAAATGGAAAACCAATAATGCCTGTTGGCCCCATTCCTTCTTTCTCAAAAGAGTAATGACTCCTTTTAAAGGGCGATGACCTCTTTGTTGAATGGCCACCAAAATCCGGCATCGGTTGGCTTCAATTTTTAATACCGCGCCCTGATTCATCTTTGCACCCACTGCCCAATGACCCGGGGCATCTAAGGCCCTGCTTAGGCGGAGGACAATTTATTCCTCGCTTCGCTGGCAGCGTTTTAGGGTCAAGACAAACCCCAAAACTCTGCCAACGAATAATCCAATTTGAAAAGAACTAATTTTGCTTTCTATACCTTACCTTTTCTATCCTTGTATTACAATATTTCCCCCAATGCTGTCAACCTCAAAACAACCCGCCCTCGGGCGGCTTGCGAGAATCTTCAATGCTGGTAAGGGTTCCGGCGTTTATAGGTAATCAACGAGGCCAGAACAGCGAGATATTGCTGCTATTTTGTCAACCCCTCCGTCCCCTCATTTCCGCTAAAATACCATTCCAAGACCTCTTTGACTGTTGGCGCAACGGCCACATGCATGCCCAATCCCTCCTCAACCATTAATGTTAAAACAATTTGCGGGTCATCGTAAGGCGCGAATACGGTTATCCAGCTGTGATAATAACCTTCGCGCGGGATTTCCGCGGTCCCGGTTTTCGCTCCTGTCTTCACCGGCAAACTGTTCAAAACAGTGGCCGAGCCATAAGTGATTGTGCCTCTCATTCCTTCTTTAACAATATCCAAATTATCTTTGTCAATAAAATCACTCTTCAATACGACCGGCGAAAACTCTTCAATAATATTTTTATCCTTATCCACTATTTCTTTGACTATCTGGGGCTTGAATAAAGTCCCGCCATTAGTAAGGGCGGCGTAAGACGCGGCAACTTCCAAGGGAGTTACGGACAAAAACCCCTGACCGATAGAGAGATTATAAGTGTCTCCGGGCATCCAAATGCTGTCGGGCGAAGAAAATTTCTCCTTTTTCCATTCCTTATCCGGCACAAATCCTGCCACTTCTCCGGGCAAATCTATCCCCAATTCCCCGCCCCACCCGAAATAGTCCAAATATTCTTTAATCTTATCCGCGCCTAAGCCCTTAAAATTCTTGTATCCCCCGCCTACAGTGTAAAAGAAAACGTTACAGGAGCGGGCGATGGCGTCTTTAATGCTTGTAATCCCATGGACCATCCAATCCTTGAAAACAAAGGGCTGGTCCGGATACCAAGGATTGTCAACCACAATCTCTCCCTGGCAGTTGACGGTTGTGTTCTCTGAAACAACCCCCTCCTGCAAGGCGGCGGCGGCTATCAAGGGCTTAATGGTAGAACCAACCACATACCGACCGGCGATTGCCCTGTTGAGAAACGGCATATCTTTATTGTCAGACAAGGCATCCCATTCGTCCTGACTGATTCCTTGACTGAAAAGATTATTGTCAAAACTCGGAAAACTCACCAAAGCCAAAATGCCTCCGGTTTTCGGGTCTATGGCAACGCCGGCAGCCCTTTTCACTCCGGCGCTCTTAATCTGAACAGACATCGTATTATAAAGTTTTTTCTGCAGACCGGCCTCCAGCCACAATACCAAACTGTCGCCCGACTCCGAGGATTTGACCATTTCTTCTGAGATAATTTCTCCGTAAACATCTCTTTCAGATTTCATTTCGCCAAGTTCCGGAGACAAGTAATCGTTGTAGAAATTCTCCAAGCCGGCGTTTTGCCCGCTCTCTCTGTAATATCCGATAATATGCGAAAATACCGAACCATCGGGGTATTCTCTTGTTCCTACATTTTTGACGCTGAATCCCTTAAGCTCATCGGCGTTGGACTCGAATAAAATAAGTTTTTGATAGTCAAGATTTTGGGATATCAAGACCGAACCGTTTTCAGCGCTGTCGATTTTTTTCTCAAGCGACTCGGGCTTTACTCCCAAAATCCAGGCAATCTTGCTGAAAATCGCCTGTTTTGAATTCTCTCTTCCTCCCAATTCCGCCTTGTCGAAAACTAAATTATACGAAGGCCGATTGTAGACCAGCTGCTCAAAATTTTCATCATAAATAATCCCTCTCTGCGCTTCCAGTTTGCTCACCACAAATTTATTCTTCTGCGCCAGCGCGGAAAATTTATCATATTGGACAATTTGGAACTGGAAACTTTTGGCGAAAACAAGGATTGCCAAAACAAAAAAAATCAGCCAGAGGATTTTGAGCGACCGTGATTTGAGAGGCACTTCCAATTTCTTCTTGAAAGGCGTTTGTTCTTTTCGCTGAACCAAAGCGTCCCAGAACACCTCTTCCGGCTCTATCTCCACCCCCGGCCTTTTTATCTTAATTTTATCTAAATTTTTTCCAACAGAGAACATTGAATAACCTTAAAATCCAATAAATTATTATGCCGGCCAAAAAATTGATGATAATACTGAAAACATTGAAAGATAATCCGCGGGTTATCAGGGCAACCGTTAAGACCATTTCGTAAAAAAACAGGCCGGAAAACAGGACAAGAGCGAAACTCACAAACCTCTTTGTCTCAAGCAATGGCTTTACGTATTTAATGGCAAAAGCAACCAATATTCCGATAAGAGTAAAAAATCCGAGAAAATATGACGAAAACAAATCCAAATAAAACCCTGCCAAGCCGCCTGCAACCAGTCCTGATTTATCTTCTTTTTTTTCAAAAAAATTCAGGAATATTATAGCGACCAAAAGCGGATTCCAGATTCCCCCCGCTATCTTAAAATGAATCAAATAACCGGCTTGAAAGACGGCCAAGAAATAAAAAACTATAAATGAAACAATGATTTTTATTGCCGGCATTAATCAATAATCACGAATAATAAATCTGCGTCCTGAATTTTGAAAAAATTATCTATTCTCGCTTTTTGGAATGGCTCTGCGTCAGCGTTGCTTGTCTCGCTGACCGTCCCGATTAAAAGCCCTGCCGGATAACCTCCTTCAGGCCCGCTGGTGGAGACAAACGCCCCGATTGGGACATCCGCGTCTTTTGGGATCAGGTCTAAAATCAAATTTTTATTGCCCTGGCCCTTGGCAAGCGCAGGGACATTCGTATCAGCTACCCTGACTCCGAATTTTGTTCCGAAATCGGTGATGAGACGCACTTGGCACGCATTGCGATAAACCTCCACAACCTTGCCAATTAAAACTTTTTCGTAAGTGATAACCGCCATTCCCTCGCTTATTCCGTCTTCCTTTCCTTTATCAATAACCGCATAATCCCTGGTCGTATCCTCTGTCAAAATGGCTGCCTCTTTGAGATTAAACTCTTCGGCCAGCCCTAATCCCAACGCATTGCGCAATCTCTGGTTTTCTTCTTGAAGCTCTTTAAAATCCAAAAGATTGCTTAACAGCGCCTGATTTTCCTGTTTCAGATTTTGATTCTGAATTTTAAGATGGGCGGCGTTAAAAAAGCCGGCCCAAAAACTGGAGTCGCTTTGCCCCTTTTCCCAGCACCACGATTCCAAAGAGCCGCTGATGGAATAAAAAACAGACCTAATGGGCTGTTGAAGAAAAACAAAAATCAGGATGATAAAAATCGCGACAACTGACCAAAAAATCTTTTGATTTTTCCCTGTCTTAAAAATCATATAGCTATATGCTGTTATTCTGCTATTCTAACAAGATTTAGACTTTTTTGGAAGCGTTGCCCGGGAATTAAAAAGCATGGTCACTGTAAGAGAGCTACCTACTTTGGCGCAAAGCACTATCATCGGCCTTGGAAGATTTCACTTCCGAGTTCGGGATGGGATCGGGTGGAGCACTTCCAGCATAGCTCCCTTACAGCAACCACGCTCTTTACTTTTCTTTTGTTAAGGACTCTTAAAAAGGAAATCAAGGTACAATATATTAATGACTAATTAGTACCTCTCGACTAAACTCTTTACAGAGCTTACATCTAAGGCCTATCAAGGTTGTGATCTCCAACCTGTCTAAGAGGATTAATCTTGGGAGGGGCTTCCCGCTTATATGCTTTCAGCGGTTATCCTGTCCTAACTTAGCTACCCAGCAATGCCCTTGGCAGGACAACTGGCACACCAGAGGTTAGTTCGCAGAGGTCCTCTCGTACTATCTGCAACTTCCCTCAATCCTCAGCGCTTGCGGTAGATAGGGACCAACCTGTCTCACGCATATTAATCTTCTTCTGTTACCAGAAGTATGGACTATATCATCTGCCAATGTAAATTCTACATTGGAGACCGACGTATTATAAAGGGTTTTAACCTTTATCTATTAATCATATAAACGAATGATTAATAAGTCTCTACGGGGTCAATCCAGCACATAAATTCTTATGTGCGAGACGACTTCCCTCGATATTATCCCAGCACACGACAGGTTGTAGTGCAAGGACTTCATCGATATTAGTCGGTTTTTACACTAAACATCACTGCTTAGCGCCGCCGTTTTGACGGTCTGAACCCAGCTCGCGTAACACTTTAAATGGCGAACAGCCATACCCTTGGGAGCTGCTTCACCCCCAGGATGTGTTGCATTTTACCCGCTATTTCTAGCAGAATAGACTATACCACCACCCACAGATATTCTGAAATATCAGGGGGATCGGCGTTTGATAATGGTTGTCCAACTTAGATCGCCACTATCTCACCTACTTATTTTAAAAGTAGGTTCAGTCGTTACGGGGTCAACCCAGCACATAAATTCTTATGTGCGGGAAGACTTCCCACGGTATTACCCATTCTTTAATTTTACCACAAAAGAATTTGGGCTTCACCGTTATGAGCCGATTTTAGGCATCTACCTCTCGGTAGAAGCGGCCAATCACTGTTAGCCGACATCGAGGTGCCGAACAGGGCCGTAGATATGGCGTATCATTCCATTATTTCTAATGGCACAGACTATATCTTTACCCAGCCATAATGCTGGGCATTGGCGTATTATGGTAGATTATACCCTACCATCATTCTACTCATTCAAATGGGTAGAATAGTCGTTACGGGGTAATTTATAAAGCATACTTGGAACAAAGTGTGAGCGTACTAATCTCTGCAATATGGGCATGCTTTCTGCCCTTATCCAGAGCCAAAATTTATCTTGCGCTCTTTGGATATTACACTTTATGCCAAATTTATCCTTAAAACATTTTTGGATTCTAAGATGTTCAGAATAATTGAAGCTATGGGAACTGATCCGAACACAGCCCTTATCCTTTGAACCATCATCCATTATCCACACTGCCAACCCTAAGGGGGTCAATATCTCCTTAATGTTTTCGGGTATTATCTTGGTTTTTCCTTTGTAAAAAACCTTTCGATACCAATCGAAAACAGGATTAGTTACAGTGCGAAAATAGTAGGCATTTCTACACAACTTAGGTGGTGTGTTTACCAAACTCTTCATAATCTGATATTTCCATTCAATATAATCTTTTTGTCTAACACCGTGATGCAATCGTAAACAATAACCTTTTGTAGTTTGCAATAAACAACCATCACCTAAAAGGGTGCCTACTATAAACTGTTGCTGGGAAGAGGTCAAAGATTTTTTCCTCATTTCCCAGATCTTTTTGGACTCCATAAATTACTTCCCACGGTATTACCCGCTACTTCTGTGATTGTAATATTGTAACATAGAAATAACTTGGGTTTCACCGTTATTAGCCACTTTTTCATATCCGATTGCTCGGATAAGGAGCCACTTTTGACTCTCGGGCCCTACCAGCCTGTTCATGTTTTTACATGGACTATATCTTCACCCGCCTATCATAAGATACAACGGGGTCGGCGTATTATAAGAGATGTTCTGTTAAAGAATCGCTCTTATCCGCTACATAACATAGCAAGTCTCTACGGGGTCAATCCAGCACATAATTTTTATGTGCGGGAAGACTTCCCACGGGGTTACCCTACACCCCAAACTTTCGTAGGGATTCTCCGTTATAAGCCGATTTTGATTCAAGAGATTACTCTCTTGGGGGACAACAACCCTGTCCTATTATTATAACATAATGGTCGGGTCTATCCCCGGGGTAACTTTTGTTTGATGATCTTCCTCGGTTCTATGAACCAAGGTCGGTTCACTAAGTTCCTCTTTCGAGACTGCGCGGCATATCCGCCTTGCAGTAAAGCCAGCTTATGCCTTTACACAATCACTCCGATTTCCATCCGGAGTTAGCTGACCTTATAAACTTCTCCGTTACTTTTTAGGAGAAAAGCGCCCCACTTAAACTACCCACCAGACACTGTCCCCCTCCCCAATTTTGCCACCGAATATCTTCGCGAAGTGCGTATGCCGAATAGGCATACCCTTACTTGGGCGAAGCGCTTCGCCCATAACAGGATGCACCTATTCGGTGCGCGCGCTCCGCATTTACATTCAGTTGCAAAATTGGAGAGGGGTTAGAACTAGGGTTTTGAAAGACGGGTATTCCACTGTTGGCTCCATCCCGACCAAAATCGGGACTTCAAAGCCTCCCCGCTATTCTCTGCATCCAAAACCAAAGACCAATATCTAGATATAGTAAAGCTCCCGGGGTCTTTCCGTCTAGCCGCAAGTATCCGGCATCTTTACCGGAACTGCATTTTCACCGAGCACCTCGTCGAGACAGCTCCCCAGCCGTTAAGCCATTCATGCGGGCCAGAAATTACCTGGCAAGGGATTACGCTCAGGACTGTTACTTTCCCCGCCTCGGGCGGGTACTGACCCCAGCACATAATTTATGTGCAGGGCGGAGCAAGTATTTAAACTCACTCTCTCTACCTCGCGGCAGAGCTCGGACTATATCTTACCGCTACTAAATTTTGTTTTACCGAAATTAGCGCGGTCTCGGCGTATAGTCTCTGAGGGGTCAACCCAAATAAATTTTAATAAATTTATCGAGCGACTTCCCTGCTGATTTGCTGCACTTGTAACATTTTTACTCATACTTTTGAGTAGTTCAAGATACACAGCTCTTCCAGCATATAGCCGAGTTTTACAAAAGCATCGTTGATACCTTTGGACGATTCAATGTGTTAATCTCTTCTCTTGAAGAGCTTGCAGTCGCCTGCAAGATCGGACTATATCATTCCAGCACTTAAGTTTAAGTACTGGATTCAGCGTATAGTCTCTGGGGATTCTTTTAGAGTCCTATTCTACATCGCATAAATTATATTTTCTTTTCCTGCCTCTTCCTTCGTTAAGCTTATCTCTTAACCTGCAAATTTCTATAAACCTTTCTTTTTCCATCCTAACGTCTTTATCTAATAATCCTACAATCTGACAGAAGATAGAGAAATTTGTTTTTGACTTTGAGGAAAGAAACGAGAATCTTTTGAAAAAGGGTATGATTCTTTCTTTTATTGCGGAGAGGTTTTCTACAATATACATATTCAATCCATCTTTTCTCTGCTGTATCCTTCCGCACCTTAAGTATTTCTTCATTAGAAAGAGCATAGTTTTGTCCCTTTGAGATACATTGAATATCGGCACGATTCTCCACTTAAGCCGATAATCATCTCTTTTGACCAAAGAAACATTGAAGCTTCCTTCGCCATCAACAAAACCTGCTATGTAACACCCTTTTTCTGGCGAAATCTTCTTAAGCCATTTTTGTTCCATGTTTTTTTGACTTCTTTTGACTCTAAAAGTCTTTCCTGCGGATTTTCTGCACTAATAGATTTTTACTGGCTACTGCGATTTTTTAGCCGAGTACTATGTAGATACTAACCAGATGTTCCCGCATATAGCTGAATTTTATAACTACAACCGTCCTCGCTATAGTTATCGCCGACGTTTACTGGCGCTTCGCTCACTCAGCCGCGCGCAAAAGCGCGAGACCGGCGAGGTTAACGTTCCAGCACTGGTCAGGCCTCAGCCCCTATACATCCTCTTGCGAGTTGAGCAGGGACCTGTGTTTTTGATAAACAGTCGCCAGGGAAACTTTCGCTGCGCCCCCCACCAATTTTGCCACCGAATATCTTCGCGAAGTGCGTATGCCGAATAGGCATACCCTTACTTGGGCGAAGCGCTTCGCCCATAACAGGATGCACCTATTCGGTGCGCGCGCTTCGCATTTAGATTCAGTTGCAAAATTGGTGGGGGGAGACCTTATCCCGAAGTTACGGTCACTTGATTGCCGAGTTCCTTGACGAGGTTTCACTCGTTCACCTTGGCACACTAACGCCCACCCACCTGTGTCGGTTTTTGGTACGGTTCCAATCCTTTTGACTCTTGAGAGCTTTTCTAGGAAACTTGCTCAGCGGAGTTCACCCGTCCGAGGACGGGCTTCCTGTCAACCCTTGCTAAAGCTCAGGCTGACAACGCGAATCCAATAACTCGCCCCGCTTACTAAATTCCGCACTCTCTTGAAAAAGAATCGGAGGGCCGGAATATTAACCGGCTATCCGTTCTGATACGCCTTTCGGCTTCTCCTTAGGTCCGCCTAACCCTTGGCTGATTGTCATTGCCAAGGAAACCTTGGGTTTACGGTGTTCCGAGTTTGCATCGGAATTGTGGTTACTCATGCCAACATTCTCACTTCTCTCAACTCCACCAAACCTCACGATTTGGCTTCAGTGTCGAGAGAACGCTCCCCTACCAAAGCTCGTGCCTCGCTCCCGCTCACCACTCGCTCAATTTAACAACTAAACAAACGCTTCGCTTAAACAATTTAACAAATTTTATGTTTAATTGCTTAATTGCTTAATTGAGTTCGTGTCGAACAGAAGTGAGGCACGAACAGTTCCTATCTTCGGTATTAAACTTTAGCCCCGTGAATCTTCGGCGCAAAATCCTTTGACTAGTGAGCTGTTACGCACTCTTTAAAGGGTAGCTGCCTCTAAGCTAACCTCCTAGCTGTCAAAAGAATCTCACCTCCTTGGATGCACTTAGTTTAAATTTAGGGACCTTAGATGAGGATCTGGGTTGTTTCCCTTTTGACTACGAAGCTTAGCCCTCGTAGACTTACTTCCCCATAAAATACGTTCTGGTATTCGGAGTTTGGTTGGAAAATCCGGGCGAACCCAAGAAATTCCATCCAGTGCTCTACCCCCAAGAACATATGAGGAGCTAGCCCTAAAGCTATTTCGGGGAGAACCAGCTATTACCAGGCTCGATTAGCTTTTCACTGCTTACCCCAGGTCATCCCAAGGAATTGCACGACCTACGGGTTCGGACCTCCCCCCATCTTTCGACGGGGTTCATCCTGCCCAGGGCAAGATCGCCTGGCTTCGGGTCTATAGCACACAACAAAGTCGATAAATCGACTACGCACTATTAATACTCGGTTTCCCTACGGCTACGCCCCATAAGGGCTTCGCCAAATTGTGCACTATAACTCGTTGGCTCGTTCTGCAAAAAGCACGCCATGACCTCCGCTCCTCGCTACCGCTCGTCGCTCACTCAAATTAACAACTAAACAAACGCTTCGCTTAAACAATTTAACAAATTTTATGTTTATTTGCTTAATTGTTTAATTGTTTAATTGCTTAATTGTTTAATTGCTTAATTGCTTAATTGAGAAGCTCCGAACAATAGTGAGGAGCGAAAGCTCTGACTCATTGTAGGCAAGATGGTTTCAGGTACTATTTCACCGCCCTCACCGGGCTGCTTTTCACCTTTCCCTCACGGTACTGGTTCACTATCGGTGACCGGTTAGTATTTAGCCTTAGCTGATAGTTCAGCTTGATTCCCGCCAGGTTATCGTGTCCGGCGGTACTCAGGAAAAATCTCAAGAAGCATAAAATCGTTTTCGCTTACGGGGCTATCACCCTTTTTAGCCGCTCTTTCCAGAGCATTCAGCTAACAATTTTATGAATTACTTCCTCAGCAATCCAGCCCTCTAAGTATGTGCCGAAGCACAAGGCCTAAAGGGCAAGATCCTGATGAAATTCTCCTACAACCATCATTCGCGCAAAGCGCGGATGATTTTGGGCTACCTCCTGTTTCGCTCGCCGCTACTAAAGGAATGTTCGCTCCTCGCTACCGCTCGTCGCTCACTCAAATTAACAACTAAACAAACGCTTCGCTTAAACAATTTAACAAATTTTATGTTTATTTGCTTAATTGTTTAATTGCTTAATTGCTTAATTGAGAAGCTCCGAACGATAGTGAGGAGCGACTTGTTTTCTTTTCCTCTGGATACTGGGATGTTTCACTTCTCCAGGTTTTGCCACGCCGCTCCGCAACGAATTCAAAATGAAAAACGAAAAAATCAAAATGACAAACCAGAATTCAAAATTAAATCTCTTTCATCGCGCGAAGCGCGATACCTAAATTTTACATTTTGACTTTTAATTTTTGAGTTCGCGACAGAACGGCGCTTGCGACGTTTTGTCGTCGCAGGGTTTCCCCATTGGGAGATCTTCGGGTCAAAGGTTGCTAGGCACCTCACCGAAGCTTATCGCAGCCACGCCACGTCCTTCATCGCCTTCCGGTCCCAAGGCATCCACCATCTGCCCATAAAAAAATAAAGTTACCTCGATTTCCTTTTTAAACTTCCTTAACTTTCCATATTTACTTTTCAAAGGACTTACCCATCTGGCTTTCTCTCCTGCTCTCTTTACTATCAAAAAACCGCTCTCAGTGAAGCGGCTTTTTGAGAATCAAAAACAATGCATCATATGCCGCTTCCTTGTTTTTTCCTTATTTCCGAACGAAGTAAGGAATCAAGGTTCTGCCAAAAGCAGGTTCTTATATAATCAGTAATACTATTTATCATAGCTACAAAGCAGTGTATCAAAAATTAAAATCTTGTCAAGTTATTTTAGGTGGATTAACTTATCTTGAGAATTTCCCCTTCAGCTCGCGCAGAAAATTAGAAGCTGATTCTTTTCCGCCCAGGCCGAATGACAATCCGCCGGCAATGGCAAGAAAAGCCACAATGCCCTGGAAAATAACCAAAATTAAGCTTCGGCCAATGCCTAACTGGATTAAGATTGCGGAAATGCCGAATATCCAGATGGCCCATTTGGTGATAGTGCCGGCTAATTTGCTGTAGCCGACCTTGGTTCCGTGAACGCTTGCCCTGACCAATTTTTCAGCAATTGAAGCAATAATGACAGTGGCCACAAAAATTAATACCGCCGCCAAGAGATTTGGCAGCCAATTAACCACTTGCCCCAAGAAAGCGCTGAATTGAGGAAGCCCCAGAACCTCTACCGAAATAGACAAAACCACTATCACGAGAATCCATTTTACCAATGACCCGATGAACTCGGATGGCTTTGCTTCAAATTCCGCTTTTTCCAGGGCCTCCGACCATTTCCTTACCTGAAAGAATTTATCAAGCATTAGTCGCTTCAAAACCTCCTGGATAACTCGCCCGATAAAAGCGGCGATCAGCCAGCCGATAATGAAAACAATCAGGGCTATGATTAATTTGGGAATGAAATTTAAGAAGCCAACCCAAAAATTTTCTATGCCGCTCCACGCTATTGTTGTCCAAGCATCCATATTTTTTGTTATTTAAGATTTTTATTTAACTTTTATCCGACCTTTGTTTCGCCATCTTATCTCAAAACAATGCCCTCCGACACAAGACGGCTTAACTTTGTATTATGATATTTTACCTCAATTTCCAGAAAATGGGCTGTGGAAAACTTTTCCTCAAAAATTACGAACCCGCCTGCAACGCTATGCCCGCCAGAAACGCTGTATCTACTGCGGGCTGGCGTAGCATTGCGGGCAGGGCCCGGCCTCGTAGTGACTTTACTCGCTAATTTTAAAATCTTGACAGATTTTCTCTTTGGCGGCAAATTCTTTTTCAAAAGAAAACTGCTAACGGGATCTTCCGGTAGAGACTTGCGTCCTCTCGCCTTCGGTGGTCCCCTAAACCAAAAAGAAAATCCACCAAAATTAAGCGGATTTTGTTCGCCTTTCTTAGGATTTTTCTTTTATAATTCTTTACTTAGGATAGGTATAATCTACGTTAGTCGGATAGGCTTTCCTATCGCTGCAGGTGACACTATAAATTGGCCCATAGGAAGAAAGTGAAGTTACATTCCAGTCGGTATTATTAGCCGGATCGATATATTTGTAAACTGTTTTTCTCGACCTGTTATATTTATAACTCTTATATCCGTAACTACCCTGGGCACATTTACAGAATTTTTTAGCCTGATCAGCCGTCTGATAGAGATATAGATTTGTTGTTCCACTCCAGCATTTTACAGCTGTTGGGCATTGAGTTATTCCAATAGTACAAGTCCCCAAACAACAAACACCACCTGTACAAGACGTATTATCTGCCACTAGTTTATTTTCACAAACCTTAAGCCCCTCACTGCAAGTATCTGTAGTACACTCATTGCCGTCATTACAAACTACTGGAGTTCCTATCTGACAACCCAAAGTGGCATTGCAGGTTTCGGCTCCGTTACAATATAATCCATCATCACATAGGGTATTGTTAGGAGTATAAACACAGGCATCAACAGTCTCATCACAACTATCAACTGTACAAGCAACCCCATCTGAGCAATTGATAGGAGTTCCGGCCTGGCAAACGCCAGCAACGCAGGGCTCGGCTCCATTACAATATAAACCATCACTACAATCTGCATCAGTGGAACAAGTTTTGACAGCTGTCCAACCCAAGGCAGCATAAGCATCAATTAAGCCATAGCCATAGGTATTGCTTGGGCAGGTTCCACCTGGACATTCTGCTGTTTTCTGAAGAGCGGCTCTAACTTCATCAGGAGTAGTTGCATTTCCTTTGGCAAGTAACAAAGCAGCAACACCTGAGACATGAGGGGCAGCCATTGAAGTACCCTGGAAGAAATAATAAGCAAAATTACAAACTGCCCGAGAACTGCTGAATGTCTGTTGCAAAACACCATCGGCATAGCCATCCTTATTTTGATCCAAATTGTTATTTCCTCCCGGAGCTACTAAATCAAGAGATGGTCCATAGTTAGAATAGGGAGCTTTGGTTTCATCATACTGAGTAGCGCCGACAGCAATGACATAATCATCATAGGTAGCAGGATAAAGACAGCTCGCGGTATTATCATTCCCACAAGCGGCGACCACTGTCACTCCTTTTTGGTAAGCATAAGCAACGGCATCTTTTAAGGCAATTGAATCAGAAGTTCCACCTAAACTCAGATTAATCACTTTTGCTCCATTGTCAGCAGCAAAACGAATACCAGAAGCAACATTAGCATAGTTACCACTACCGCGCCTGTCTAAAACTTTAACTGGCATCAAACAGGCATTAAAAGCTACTCCCGCTACTCCGGTAGAATTATTTGTACTTTGAGCCACTGTGCCAGCCACATGGGTTCCGTGATTATTGTCATCATTGGGATGGCTATCATTATTAACAAAATCATAACCCGGCACAAAACAAGTTTGATCTAAATCCGGTGCCTGACAATATTTGCCATAAGTTTCGTAGGCAATTCCGGTATCAACTATGGCCACCACTACCGAAGGAAAACCAGTAGCAATATCCCAGGCTTTCTCCATTTGAATTCCGCCATAAACAGGATTATCTAAATGCCACTGGTACTTATAATAAGGATCATTTGGCACCATCAAGGCATAGGCAATATAGTTTGGCTCGGCATAAATAACATCGGCTCTCTTTTGATAATTTCCTACTTTTTCTTTAACCTTACCTTCTGGAACCTTAATTACTCTAAATGGCTTTTCATCTCCCTCAAACTTCACAATAATTTCATCTGAAACAAATCCACTAGGCATGAATACCGGTGAATTATCTATTGCTTGATCGGGAACTTCAACCTCTATCCCGGAAGGTAAAACTATTGCTGGTTTTCTCCCAATTCCCTGCGCTACTACAATCCCACCAATTGCTAGAGCAACCAATCCAATTAAAACTCCTAAACTTATTTTCTTCATTTTTAATTTTTAATGGTTAAATTAAATTTTAAATTTTTCGACCTTTATAATTAAATTAAAATTTTAAATGATTAAAAATTTTCTTTTAAAAATGTGATTCGAGCTGATATTTTTCCGGTTCTTTGGCAGTTTTTGAAGAACACGGCGAGCCGTCAAATTTTTTGAGCCTCCCCGCCGCCCCGAGCCCCGAAGCAGAACGAGTTCGCTACGGGGTAAACTCCGCGAGGAGCGAAAATCGTCCGAGCTAATTTAAGAATAGTCCACCATTTCGGATATGTCAAGGTTTCCGCCTCGCCGCGAAGCGGCGAGGCGACTAATCAACTTTGGTGGACTTTGTGAAATTTTATTGGAACCAAATTATAATTATGTTAAAGGATTTTACAAACTTAATTCCCTATTTTCCAAAAACAACTTAAGCGTTGCTTTAAATCCTCCACAGTATTTTTTATCATCATTATCGGTTTTCATATCATCCCAAATTTCCATCGGGTCAGCCCAAAAAACTCCTTCAACCTCACCCGAGTTTAATTGACCAGGATTTGTCTTACAAACAAAAACTTTAAACCTGTGCCGGATTTTCCCAATATTCTCAATCGAACTACAATCGCCAATTTCTTGCAAATCAACTCCACTCACGCCAAGCTCTTCTTCTAGTTCCCTCTTGGCAGCCTCAAGATAAGATTCTCCCACGTCAACGTGTCCTGCCGCCGAATGATCAAGTCTGCCATCGGTTCTTTTTTGAACCAAAATTTGATTAGTATCATTAGTAAGATACACAACAGAAATTCTATGCAGTAGCCCTTCTTGGTGCGCTCTTATAAGAGAAACCTCTCCTAAAACGTTGTCATTTTCGTCTACCCAAATTATATTTTTATCCATAGACATATATAGACTAAAGTAGTTTATTGCGGATTCTGTGGACTCGAGCGGATTCGAACCGCTGGCCTCCTCATTGTCCCGAAATTGTCTGCGAGCTGTTAATGGCGAGCAGGTATAATTTCGTGGGTCCCGTTATCTTCGCCTCGGTTAACTTAAATTATGGACCTAGGCAGAATCGAACTGCCGTCTCCGCTTTGCAAAAGCGATGTTCTACCGTTAAACTATAGGCCCCCCGAAAAACAAACGTACAAACAGTGTCCCGATTTTATTATGGCTTCGCCAAAATAAAATCGTGGATCCCCGACCCCGACTTTAGTCGGGGTCGGGACTCTACCAACTAAGCTACGAGCCCGTTTTAGGTTTTGGGATGATTGCTGGTGGGCGCGGATGGACTTGAACCATCGACCCCGTCATTATCAGTGACGTGCTCTGGCCAACTGAGCTACGCGCCCATTAAAACAACTATAAACTTCTAATCTTTACTAATTCCTCTATTTTTACTCGTTTTTTCCAGCTCTTAATCTGTAATTCTCTGTGACGAGATTCTTTCAATGTTTCAAATTCTTCGTAATAAATGACGCTCCACGGAACATATCTTTTCGTCGATTTTACCATTAATTTATTGTGCTGAAATAATCTCGTATTTATATTTTTACAACTGCCGATATAATATGAACCGTTCTTTTCTGATTTTAATATATATGTATAAAACATTTTAAAAATCTCGAAAATATACAAGTGGTGTCCCGATTTTGTTTTGGCTTCGCCAAAATAAAATCGTGGATCCCCGACCCCGACTTTAGTCGGGGTCGGGACTCTACCAACTAAGCTACGAGCCCATGGATTTTTATAAGTGGGCGTGCGTGGACTCGAACCACGGACCTCGTCTTTATCAGAGACGCGCTCCAACCAACTGAGCTACACGCCCATGTAAAATTATTTATACCGTAAGGCATCCAAGGGGTCAAGTTTAGCCGCTTTTCGGCCCGGGAAAAATCCGGCAGCCAAACCAACAAAAGTGGACACCACAATCAAGGTGATAATAAACCAGGCCGGATAAAAAAACAAACTGATGGCTTTTCCTCCGAACGCTCCGGCAATTACATTTATCACCAAATTAAACAATAATCCTCCCAAAACCCCCATTACTAAACCGGAAATCCCCCCTAAAAATCCCATTACTGTGGCTTCGCTCATAAATATTATCAGAATATCCTTTTTTGAAGCGCCGGTCGCCCGCATAATCCCTATCTCATTAGTGCGCTCAAGCAGGGTGACGGTCATTGTATTGACCATGCCGATGGCGGCCACGAATAAGGCGATGGCGCCGAAAAATCCCAAAGCGAACTGTATTCCTCTAAAAATTTGATTTGCCTGGCTCACTGTTTCGGATAAAGAGGTGACCTGGAAACCCTTATCAATCAAAACGCCGCTTACAGAAATTATACTGCTTTCTTTATTCACCCTGACCTTGGCTGACTCGTATTCAAAAATATTGACCTTCTTTTGCAAATCAGCCAACGGGAAATAGATAAAAACCGATTCTACATCTCCAACCACTCCCACAATTTCGTACTTATCGTCAAATTGAACAAATTCTTCACTGCCGGCACTGGCCTCTCCGATTGTCCCGGAAATCTGTATCCCTGTTCTCTCGCCGATAATTTGATTATTGCTCTCTACCCCAAAAAGCATCACCACGGCCTCTGAAACCACTATTTCTTTTTTCCCTTTTTCCGCGGCTCGGCCGTTCTTAATATTGACGCCTTCGTATTTCAAATAATTTTCATCTATTCCCTTAAGGATGATGTTTCCGATTAAGTCCCCCATTGCGATTTGGGCTGGGTAACTGACAATCGGAGAAATATCTTTAACACCGTCGATTTCCTTCATTTCTGTCAAGGCATTGTCGTTAATGACAATAACATCCGGCTGGGTGCTGGAAATAGTCAAGCTTAACAGCGTATCACTGCTCACGATATTGGATAAGATTAAATGTTGAAAGCCGTATCCCAGGCCGATTAAGAATAAAACCGCGCCTGTCCCGACGCCCATACCTAAAATGGTCAACCAGGTTCTAGTCGGTCTGGTTCTAAACATCCTCAAAGAAAGTTTTAATGAGTCCGCAAATTTCACGATTGGGATAATATTACTTCTAATTTTTTCGCCAAAGTCCTTGCCGTACCGCGCTTAAGTCCGACTCCGCCGTCCTTGACCGGCCTGTCAAGATGTTCCTGGAACAATTTTCGGTCCCAAGTCCCTTTTATTCTCTGCTCTATCCCTTCTTCAATTCTCTGCGCCCTTAGATAAGAAAGCTCCCCTTTATAATCCTCCAGCAACAACCTTCTTAACTTCATTATCAATTCTAATTCTTGGGAAACCGGAATTTCTTTTCCAAGTTCTACTCTCAAGGTTTCCGCCCCTCTTAAAAGTTCCTTTATTTGGTCCACAAATCTCTGGGCGGTCTGCTTGTACAGCCCCACTCCGCCATTTTCAATCGGCTTATCCAAAATTGAATACAATTGCTCAAAATTAATTTTATTCTCCAAAAGGTCTTTAATGGATTTCTCTAAAATCTCGCATTGATATTCGCTTAATTCCCGGGTCAAATAATCGGCCAAGACCTTTGCTTTCAGCTCACCGACCAAAGCATGCGGGTACATTTTTGCCATTCTGAACAGCGCTTCATGAACCCTCTCCCTTTCCGTCATTTTCCGGAACTGGCGCTTTTCCGGATTGATTACTTCGCGGACGATTTTTCCGTCCTGCATAAAATAGACCCGGTGAGCGTAATGCAAATATCGCTGGTCATGGGTGACTAAAATGATTGTTTTCCCGTCTTTCTCATTGATATCCTTCAATGTTTCCATTACTGTTTCCGCTGATTTGCTGTCCAGATTGCCGACGGGCTCATCAGCTAAAATTATCTGAGGGTTGTTCATCAGCGCCCTGACAATGGCGGCTCTCTGCTGCTGGCCGCCGGATAACGCAGACGGAAACTTTTTGCTTTGGGGCCAGATATCAAAACGCCTTAAAAGCATTTCCATCTTTAATTCTCTTTCAGTCGGCGCTTCGTTCATAAACATTTTAGGGAGCATCACATTCTGGGCAATATTCAAGGTGGGGATCAGATGATAGGCCTGAAAAATAATGCCGACTGTTTTTCGGCGGTGCTCCACCAAATCATTTTCCGTAAACTCCGAAATATCGCGGCTGTTTATAGAAAGGGCGCCTAAACTCGGTTTTCTCAAACCCAAAACAACATAAAGCAGAGTTGATTTTCCGCAACCCGACGGTCCGAACAGCACAATATATTCTTTCGGATATATCTCTAAATTGACATCATCCAGCGCTCGGTTCTCGTTGGAGCGACCCGCATTATAAATCACGCTCAATCCTTGGGCTCTTATTATGGGTTCCATTGTTTTATCTTAATCTTTTTGTCCATCCGAATATCTCTTCAAAATTCCTGATTATCATTTCAAGCACGCTCTCGGTGCGCTGCGGAGTAAGGATAGTGAATTCTTTTGACCGGGCAGTATTACCGGCCGCATCCTTTGATTCTACCCAGAACCGATAGACCGTAGAGGGCTTGAAGCGAGTGGTTACCACCACATGTTTATTAGTCAAAGCCGTATCCAAGGTAGAACTAAACACTTGAGCGTCTGACAACGAGCCTTCTTTCCAGAAAATCTGGCTGGTGGCCGGCTCATTGGTCTGCCAGTCAATAATGGTCTGGACTTTTAACTCTTGGCCCGGATAAAGGGTGGAATTGGCTCTCACTTGAGTGATCATCGGAGCCACGCTGTCTTTGCCTGTAGTGAATTCAATATTGCTGCTTCTGGCTTCGTTGCCAGTTTCATCGCGGCAGATTATTACGGCCAAATATTCGGTATCAAGAGCGAGATTTTCCAGTTTGAAAGTGTGACCCTTGACAAAGCTCTTATCACCTTGGCTTAAGGTCTTGCCGGTCTTCAGGTTGGTATATTCAATGACCGAGCTGGCCGGGATGTTGGTATCCCAGGTAAAGGTTACGAAGTTCTGCCCGATCTCCGACATTTTTAAGTTAATAATCTCTATTCCAATCGGTCTGGTTTTGAATGTTGCGTCAGCGCTCATAGCCACCGGGCCTATTTTCCCTTGCGAACGAATTTGATAATGATAAGTTGAATCCGGCTTCAAGTTTAAAAGTTCGACAAAGTGATAGGTGGCCAATTCTTCGCGGTTTCCGACCACATACCGGTAAGCGTCAGGAAAACCGGCATTATATTGTTCGGCCGGGGAATAGGCGACAATGCTGTTGGCCGGCTGGTCAGTCACCCAAATTACCCGGGCTGAATCAGAGGTGGTCTCTACCACCGGATATTCTCCGGCAATGAAAGGCGGTTCCATAATTCTTTGAGCGGTTTCTTCAATAATGGCGTAAATATCTTCCAAATCCTTCACGGTGGTAATCCCTCCAATTCTTTCAATAATCTGTTCGATGCTGATTTCGCCGGTCGGCACTTCAGCCACGCCTGACAAAGTGGTAATGCTGTTGTCCGTCCCTCGGCCAATGTTCCCCCAATCATCAATAGAAACCGCCCGCAAGTGATAAGTGGTGTTTGGAGATAATCCTACCAAAACAATGGTATGCTCTATTTCCGTTGCCTCGTAAAATCCTTGCGATTGACCATAACTGGCGGTCTCGCCATATTCCACCATTCCGCTCGCCTTTTCATCGGTCTTCCAATAAACCCGGGCCGAGGTAGCGGTTATTTCATCTATCTTTAAATCAGTGATTACCGGCGGTTTTTGGTCCGCTCTTTCATAACTGATTCCACCGCCTCCGCCTCCGCCGATATAAACAATCTGGCCCGGTTCTTTGGTGGTAGTGAAAGTATAACCGCTCCCTGAATTGTCATCGGTGGTGGAATTATTGGCGGCGTCTTTGGAAATAACTTTGTAATAATAAGTGGTTTCGCGCTCCAAACCCGCAATTGTCACGGAATGCTGGTAGGTTAGGGTGGAATCTTCGGTTGTTTGGGAGCCGTATGTTGTGGAAACGCCATAAACAACCTGGGAAGTTGATAATTCATCTGTATTCCAAGTAATGGTTGCAGATGTATCTGAGACAGTGGAGGCCGCAACGCCCGAAATAACAGGACCGGTAGTATCTGCTAATGTGGTAAAATCGTAGTAATTGGCGCCATTTTTACCAATAACAGTATTACCCGCTGCATCAAAAGACCTCACCTGATAATAATATTTGGTACCACCTGAAAGATTGGATAAAGTCACTGAATGGCTAGTGCCAGAAACGCTAGCACTGCCAGCTATACTTCCTAAAGAACCACTTATTCCGTAATCAACGATAGAACTAGCTGACTCATTTGTTGTCCAACTAATAATGGCGGAAGTAAGGGTGATACCAGATACTGTTGGCCCGGAGATAATTGTGGGAGCGGTTACATCTCCTCCAGCTGCTGAATCAGTTGTAAAAGATTGAATTGACGAATAGCCGGGATTAGAAGATGCATCTCGAGATATTGCCCTATAATAATAAGTGGTTTCAGTAGTTAAGGAAGAGATTATAACCGAATGCTCTTGTCTTAAATCAGTTATTTCTGTAGTGGTCGCAGAACTACTTAAATCCGAATTCAGCGAATATTCCACCTGACTTTTAGCTGCCTCGTCTGTGGTCCAAGTAATAGTAGCTGAGGACTGATCAATAACAGGGACCTCGACATTACTGATAACCGGTGGCGTAACATCAGCAGTGGCAGTGAAACTATAGAAACTTCCGCCATTATCATCTATCGTAATATTACCCGAAGAATCTCTTGATTGAACTTGGTAATAATAAGTTGTTCCCGGGGTCAGATTAGAAAGAGAAACAGTATGAGCAGTAGTGGAGCTGGCATTGCTTCCGGCCATATAAGATAAGCTGGAAGTCGCGGTACCATAAGCCACTATATTGTCCGTATTTTCATTGGTAGTCCAGGTTATGTCTGCTGTTGTCAAGGTAATATTGGCTGCCTGAACATTGGAAACTACCGGTGGCGTTATATCAGCGGCTGATTCGGTGGTAAGAGTATAATCCTGCGAAACCGCCTCGTTGGCGTCAGCATCAGTGGACCTTACCCGGAAATGATAAGTGGCTTGGGATAGAAGCCCCACCAAAGTCACGGAATGGGAGGTTACAGAATCATATTGCCCCTGCGAATAACCATAGGCAGTATCCAGCCCGTACTCCACAAAAGAATTAGCGCTTTTGTCTGTATTCCAAGTAATGGTGGCGGTGTTGGAGCCGGTATCAACAATCTGGACATTGGAAATCACCGGTGGATCCGATACGGAAGTAAGAGTGGTGAAAGAATACCCTTGTCCGCTGTTGTTATCAATTTGCTGATTACCGGATGGGTCTTTTGATTTCATTTGGAAATAATAAGTCGTATTCGGGGTCAAACCAACTAAGGTCACAGAGTGAGAGGTGGTCATTGTCGGCAATCCTTGTTCATTTGAATAAGTGGTGGTAGCAGCGGAAAAGCCGATATATGAATCCGCTACTTCATCCGTATCCCAAGTAATGGTGATGGATGTTTTCCCCGGCTCGCCTATTTGGATATTGGAAATGGTCGGAGCCGTGCTGTCGCTCGGGTCTCCGCTGGTGGTAAAGGTATAATCCCCGGAAATGCCTTCATTACCGGCTCCGTCCACTGCCCTTACTCTAAAATGATAAAGCGTGGCCGGCAAAAGGTCTTGGGGCAAATTGACCGAGTGCGAAGTTACGGAATCATTCTGTCCGTAGATTCTGCCGTAAGAAGTGGATAAGCCAAACTCCACAAAAGAAGACGAGTTTTCATTAGTGGTCCAAGTTACGGTGGCGGTGTTGTAGGCAATGCCGGAGGTGGAAACATTGGAAATGCTTGGCGGAGTAACGTCTTCGCTGGAAGCAGTGGTGCTGAAATTATTTTCCGCGGAGATTGATTCGTTTCCGGAAGAATCGATTGAGCGGACCTTGAAATAATAAGTGGTTGAAGCATCCAATCCGTGAATAGTAATCGTATGTGAGGTGACATAAGTAAAATCGCCCTGCAATGTGCCTGAGCTGAATCCCGGACTAATTGAATATTCCACAAAAGAAGTGGATGATTCATCGGTGTCCCAGGATATGGTCGCGGAATTTTCGGTAATATCAGAAACTGTTATTGGCGTAAAGATAAACGGGCCGGTCTGGTCAGGGGTCGCCGTGGTAAACTGGCCGATGGTGGAATCAGAACAATTATTGGAAGCGTCGCAGGAATGGGCCTTGAAATAATAAGGGGTTGTATGATTCAGGCCGGTAAGCGTCACCGAATGAGCAGTAGAATATCCGCTCACGCCCTGAGTCGCGGAGCCCCCGGGGACCGAAGCGTTAGTGGAGTAAATCACTTGCGAAGTTGATATTTCGTCTGTGGTCCAAGTAATAATAACCGAATTGATGGTCGGCGTGGAAGTGGCGACTCCGGATATTGTCGGTGGAACATAGTCAGCCGGATTTCCGCCGGCCTCCATTGATACGGTGGTAGAGTATTCAGAATTATTAATAATATCGTCAACCGAGCGCACTTTGTAATAATAAGTATTGCCTTGAACAAGGTCAATTTCCAACTTGTAATTAAGATTAATATCAGTAATGGTGTCATACAAAGTGAAATTGGTTCCGTCTATTGAGCGGTATAATTCATACCTTATCCAATCAGAAACTGTGGCTTTGTCCCAGGTGATAAAGATTCGGAATTGACTGGTGGTGGCATTAGAAACATCCTGAATAAACATATTGCTCGGAACAGCCGGCGGATTATTGTCCAAAGTAATGGTGTCAGTATAGGGCCCGATTTCATTGCCCTTGGTATCTTTAAATTTTACATAAACCGTTTTCACGCAGCCGTATTCCTGGTCGGCGCAGAACTCGTCCAAAGACCAGGTGGTTGAAGATGCGTATGACTCATAAACTTCAGTATCAAAAGTGCCGTCATTGGATAAAATAAACTCCAAAGCAGTATCGTCGGTGCTAGCAAGATGAACAGTGTTGCTCAAAACATTGGTCTTTTCTATCCCTTTGCTGGTAGTGGCGTTTCCGTTGATGTCTATGCCTGTGTTGCCCACGGCGGTTAAGCCGACTACCGGGTCCTTAGTATCAAACTCAAAGACCGAAGAATCCGCCAAGCCCCCTTGCCGGGCAGCATTGCCGTCATTCGCCACCACCCTGATTTTAACCGTGCTGGCCGCATAATAGCCGTCAACATCGGTTTTCGGTGTCCAAACAATTGATTTTCCGCTTCCCGCAGACACGCCGGCGCCGATGTCTCCGGTGGTAGTATTGGCTTTAATCCAGACCGTTCCACCAGACGAATGAGTCGTCTTGTAATAAATAGTATTATTGACGCCCCGTGTGCACCCTATTAAATCATTGCCGCTCTTTCCGCTGTAAGTTATCTGTTCCGAATCAAGTTGAATGGTGCCGGAGTTGGCTAAATAAGTGGCATCAGAAACAGAAATAGTGGTAACATCTGCATCAATATCTCCGTCTAAAGTGATGCCCAAATCGTAGAGCAGATAAATCGTGCTGGTCGCTTCCTCGGCATCGGTCCACTCATAAGTGACATTTACCGCGCCGACCGAATCCTGCGAAGCAGTAACATTGGAAACCGTGGGTGCGGTGTTGATGACATAAGTCATTGTGACATCTAATAAAATCGGACTATGATCCAAACTATCGGTCATCAAAAACACTTTGTATTGAATCCAATGGTCGTTGCTGGCGTCTTTGAGCATATCATCTATGGCTTCTCCGCCCGCGCTGTCGGTAAAATAAGTGCTGGTAGCGCATCCGGCTCCTCCATTATCCGGCCCACACCAATCGCTCCACGTATCCGGCGCATCATCGCTATTATCAGCCGGGGTGCCATTGTCATTATTGGTAGCGGTCCTTACTTGAAATAAAATATCAGTGCCGGAATCCAGGGTTTCATTCCAAGAAATTTGAGCCAAAGTAACTGCCGGGTCGGTGGTGTTATACGGCGAGGAAATAAGAGGAGCCATAGGAGTAAGTGGATAATGATAGATTGTGTCCGAGAAGGCCTCTCCGTCTCCATCGAACCCGGCAAAAAGATATATTTTATTTTCCGAAGAATTAAACGCTGCCGATGCCCCTTTCAAACTTTTAGCCAGAGAGTTGCTCTGCGAAACAGGACTGGCGGTGCCATCAAATCTTAAAACTTCATCAAGATAAATTGAGGTATCGCCGGTCAGCCGATAACCTCCAAAGATATACATTTTCTTAATGCTCGCGTCTCCAAAACTGTAATAATACTCTGCTGTTGTATAGGCCCGTTTGGAAGGCAATGTGTAGGCCGTGAGAGTAGCACCATTCGCTGCATTAGCGGGGTCAAAAGAATAAATTTTGTCAGAATAATCTCCGGCAGTGTTATCGTAGCCGCCGAAAATATAAATCAGGCCGTTGACCGGATAATAAACCGCTGAACTGCCTTTAAGTTCCGGCAAAGAGCCGGCAGTAATAGTGGAAACAGCGCCGGTGGACGGATTGAATTCAATAATCTCGTCTAAATATGTCTGGTTTAGCGAGCCGTCTAAATAAAAACCGCCGAAGATATAGAACTTACCGACATTGGGGGCATAAACCGCGGGCGCGTATTCCCTGCCCGAAGGCAGAGAATAACCTGTGCTGGTAGCGTTGCTTGAAGGACTGACAGGATTAAAAGTATAAATGGTGCTGTTGAACTGGGAATTGGTGTTGTCGTATCCGCCGAAAATATAGATTTTCCCGTCATTAGTGTTTAAGTCCGCGGAGTGCCCCCTTAATTGAATAGGCAAAGTCCCGATGCTGGTGGTGGTGGCAATATCAACAGATGAATCATACTGTACTATATCTGTTAAAAAATGCGGGTCGTTAGAGCCGTCTAAATAATAACCGCCTATGATGAAAAATTTATTGGAGGTGGGGTCATAAACCGCCGGAGCATCATATCTACCAGTCGGTAAGGTGGCATCTTTGGGGGGTAATGTAGAACTTCTGTCATAACTAATTTCCCCCGCCACAGACACCTTAATATCATCTGGTTTTGACCAATATTTTGTCCAGTTGGTTTGATTAGTCGGATGCAAAGGATAATTTGCCACATCCTCTCCCCCGGACCAATCGGTCTGCGTCCATTGATATGTGACGCTGGAAGTGAAATATATTCTA
>Ga0180007_10000979_pt1 | contig 41768 bp, 27 predicted proteins | sample MM_PC_MetaG_FD_121122 | JGI IMG/M metagenome (GOLD analysis project Ga0180007, IMG submission 121122) | Groundwater microbial communities from the Aspo Hard Rock Laboratory (HRL) deep subsurface site, Sweden - MM_PC_MetaG | ecosystem: Environmental > Aquatic > Deep subsurface > Groundwater... | reverse complement strand
TTGATGATTCAAGGCAGTTTTTCGATAAACTCTCGGTAAAAGAAAAAGCCTTTTTTTCTATTGTAGATGCCAGTATCGGTGAACTGTCTCAATTGGATGACATAATCAGCCGGGTTCGTCTGGATTCTGAAGAGATGGAATTGGTATCGTTAAATGCCATGACTGTTGCCCTCAAGTCGGGCCATGCCGGCAAGGCCTTTTCGGTCATTACCGACGAGTTAAAGCGCCTGTCTACCCGCACCATTCTGCATGCCAACGAGCTGTCTATGGTAGGGTCTGATTTGCTAGTCTATCTTGCCCAGTTACGTGAGGAACTAGGTGTTCTGGAAAATGATCGCCTTGCCCTCTTTAATGCCATAACTGCAATGCTCAGCGAAGGCTTTCATCAGCTGGATGAGCGGGTGCATGCTACTGCCGCCGGTTTCCGCCGCCTGTCTGATACCGCCGCCACTGTACGTGATCCGGTTGCGCGTATCATGCAGGGAGTTCAGGTGCAGGACATCATCCGCCAATCACTGGATCATGTGCGTCTTTCCCTGAATGTAGTTTTGGAGGATTCAGGGCAGAACAATGCCCGCTCCGAGTCGGATAACAGCAGCGCCGGATTAAACGAAGAAAAAGCCTTTCTGGCGGAAATAACCCGCCTTTCGGCCTTGCTTATCGAAGATATCTACGGCCAGGTCGTGCGCAGTCTTGGCGATTTTGAATCGAGTATCAACAGTATCGATACCCTTGTGGCCCGGGTCGACGAGGCAAAAAAACAGCTACTGCTTTCGGTGCGCGCCGGAGTGGAACAGAGCAAACTTCCCGCCTTGGTTTCCGCTTACCTGCGCAGCAAACATCGGGTATCGCAGACCGCCCGTCATGTTGCCGATGGCGTAAAGCGCTTAGATGACCGTTTTAATAAAGTCAATATGATTCTGTCGCGTTTCAACAACATCGTAATAGCATCGCGCATCGAAATAGCCCGTAACAAGGCTCTCTCGCTGGTTGCCAATACCGTGGCCGGAATGATGGATCTTACCGAACGGCTGGGCGAAGATGTGTCGGCTGCCGGTGCGCTTACCCGCACTTTTTCCAAATCCATCAATACCGAGATGTTTACCTATCTTGGTGATGATGAAAACGCCGATCAGCAGGATTTTGACTTTGCCATGAAGGCCTTATATGACGAACTGGCCCGGCTGGATTCTTCCTGCAAGACACTGGTAGAAGCTGCGGAAGATTTTCAGCCTTTTGCTGCCAATTTTTTTACGGCCATCGGTCGCTCCCGCTCCCAGACCGCCCAGATCAAGCTGCTGGCCGATGAGCTGTCGGGAATGCAGCAGAGTCTGGCAACTCATGCCACAGAGATCGAAAGCGAGCTTGGTATAACTATGCAGCAGACTTTATCCGGCAGTCTTGAGCTGCGCAATAATCGTTTGCGCGAGATTGTCGATCGCTTCACCATTTTCACCCACCGTCAGACTGCCAGCCGCATAGCCAATCTGGAAGAAGGAGTGGAAGATGAGTCTGAAGCAGCCGTAAGTGGTGAAGTGACCCTCTTCTAGCGCCTATGTTCAACCATCGCATCAGCAGTTTTGAACAACCGGTTATAACCATTCATCCAGGAGAATTCTTTGTAAGCAAAGAGGATGTGGTAATTTCTACAGTGCTCGGTTCCTGCATATCTGTCTCCCTGTTTGATGTGCGCAATCAACTGGGCGGCATAAATCATTTTATGCTGCCAGGTGCTTTAGATACTAATGATATTTTGCAGAGCGGCAGCGCTAAATACGGTATGTTTGCGATTGAACTGCTGTATAATGAAATGCTTAAAAATGGTTCACGCAAAATGGATATCGTTGCCAAGGTTTTTGGTGGCGGCTCAGTACTCCGGGTCAGTAACGGGTCAACCAAAATTCCGCAGAGCAATATTGACTTTGCCTTTAACTACCTGGAGCGTGAAAAATTTCCGATTGTTGCCAGTGATACCGGTGGAGTTCTGCCGCGGAAAATTTTTTTCTTTGCCAGAAGCGGGAAGGTGCTGCTAAAGCGGATTACCGGATCGCAGGTGTATACAGTAGAGCACGAAGAAGAACAGTATCTGCGCAGTATCCAGCGCAAAAAAACCGGCAATGTGGTTATTTTTGGTAAACCTCCGGTCGAGGCCTGAGGCCCTTCCAGGTCTGGCGCAAAGCTGCGGTCAGCAGCAGGATCCGCCAGGGTCGGAATCCTTAAGGATGTATCCGCCCTGCGGAACATAGGCTCGGGAGCCCGGCGGCAGGCTGCTGGTAATCCAGACATTGCCGCCTATTATTGATCCTGCGCCGATGGTAGTACAGCCGCCGAGTATGGTGGCGCCGGCATAAATGGTTACTGAATCCTCTATAGTCGGATGGCGCTTGGCGTTACCTTCGTTCTTGGATACGCTTAATGCGCCGAGGGTTACACCCTGGTAAATTTTTACTCTCTGACCGATAACAGTGGTTTCGCCGATTACCACACCAGTGCCATGGTCAATGAAAAAACCTGGTCCTATGCTTGCCCCGGGGTGGATATCTATTCCTGTCCGGGAGTGAACATGCTCACTCATCATGCGGGGAATGAGCGGAACGCCCTGCCGCCATAATTGGTGGGCAAAGCGATGCACGGTGATGGCTTCGAGGCCTGGATAGGAAAGTATCACTTCTTCGATCGATTTCGCCGCCGGGTCGCCTTCCCAGGCGGCTTGCACATCCTGCATGAGGATAGAGCGGATGTCCGGCAGCGACATGAAAAAGTCTTCGGTAATTTCTCTGGCCTCCAGATGACAGGCAGCCGGGCAGCCTTTTTCACCCCTGATGCGGTAATCATAATCCAGACTGCGGGCACTTTCTTCTATTAACGTGCGGGCGCAGCGATTTGCCAGTTCGCCTATAACGAAAGCGGCGTTGCGGTCATCGATGCCATCTTCGCGTTTGTAACCGGGAAAGGCCAATGTCTCCAGATCGGCTACCAGATGATGTATTGTTTCGCGTGAGGGCAGGTTGTTACCGGATCGGTGGTTGATGCCGCCGGAGCGGGCATATGATTCCATCAGGTTTTCTATGGCCTGGCTTAAGGTATCAGTCATATCGCAGTACTTCTCCTTCCGGCCGGATTTTTAAGGCCGGATATAGCCAGCCGCGCCGTTTAAGGCTTTACATAGCTGCCAGGGCGCCGCAGGGATAAAATGGTGACAAACAGCCGTCTATATTTCTTGCGCCGGACGGTTGGCAGCATTTGCCAGACTCAGGGCCTGCTGCTTAACCAGTTCGAAATGCTTGCCGGCTGCCGCATACATGGTCAGCGACTTGCCATCGGCAAGGCGGACCCGCAAGCCGCAGTTTTTTTTACCGACAGCCCCGGGCAGATACACCAGCGGGTCGTTGGAATCCATTGCTGCGGCCAGATCGGCGCTGTACTCAATGGCCGACACTTCATCCAGCGGAACTTGCCAGGATTTCGAAATAAAAACCAGCCCGAAACGCCTCTGCATATAACCTTTTTCCAGGTTGAACACCCAGCGGTCCTCGGATATGACCATGAAAGGCAGGATTACATAAAAACCGAGCATCAGCGGATGACCTGCTCCGAGCGAGCGGCCGAGTACCACTAACAGAATCACACTCAAAACAAGATACACAATACGAACCTTGTTGACCAGTGTTATCTCCATGTTGCCGTTTTTACGGCGAATCAGTTTGTACAGCAGGAACAGGGATTTCATAGTACTCCTTGTGGAATTCTGGATCAGTGCAGATAACTGTCCAGCTCATAAATACTGCGGATACGCGGCAGATCTTCATGCGTGTATTTATCATAATGATCAATCAGGATGCCTTTGCCGCCGCAGGCGCTAAAACCGCGCACATAGCGCGGAACATCATCTACAAAAATGCTGTTTTGCGGCGGGCAGGCGGCATCGGTCAGAACCCGTTCTACAGCAGCACGGGCTGGTTTTCCGGTCAGGTCGTTGAAGCGCACATCATAGATCTTTTGGAAGCAGTGTTCGATGCCGAATCGTTTTAGAATTCGGGTAGCATGTTCCATCGGGGCATTGGTAAAAACATATTTGCGCTGCTGGATGTTTTCCAGAAAGCCGGGCAATGCGGGGTCTATCTCCAGCATGGCTTCTTCTCCGTCTGGATGCACCACCGAAAAGTAATGATCATAGTCACGTAATCCGTGTTCTTTCATCAGCCATTCGAGTGTGGTTCCATATTGGTGTATATTGGCGCGGCGCAGGCGCATTGCTTCTTCGCTGCTTACTCCAAGGAACTCTGCGGCGAATTGGGTCATGCGCCTGACGATATCTTCTTCCATGCCGGCACTTGCCGGATACAGTGTATTGTCCAGATCGAAAAAAACGGCTTGAATCATGGTTCTTTGTAGCATGAATACGCACATAGGGGGAATAGGATCAGGCTCCCGGAGCGGCTTCCCGTGCTGCCGACTCGAATTCCATAAAGCGCTGCTCCAGTATTGGCAGCAATACTGTCAGCTGGTCTATCCGACCGGCCTTGGCCGCAGCCTCCATATCACGTGCGGCATTTCCCAGCACCCGGGCTGTCATATTCCAGGCGGCCCCTTTGATGGAATGACTGAGTTCCCTCATCTGACTGCAGTCTTCCTGCTGGACGGCAGCGGCCATTTCGGCCAACTGGCCTCTGGTTTTTGCGATGAAGCGGCCGATAAGGCTGATTACTGTTGCCTTCTGTCCGAGAAAGGTCTCAACCAGCTCGTTAAAGTCAAAGGTCGGATCTTCGGCACAGGCAGCACCGGGTGTTTCTGCTGGAACCAGGAAGTCGGCCTGCTGGCGGCCGCAGGTTTTATTGGCCCAGAAACTGATCATGGATTCCAGATCCTTGCGTTTGAATGGCTTGATTAATATGTCATTCATACCGGTGGCAATGCATTTATCCCGCTCGCCTTTTAGCGCACTGGCGGTAACGGCGATGATCGGCCGACTGTAACCCTGCTGGCGAAGCAGGCGGCTGGCTTCATAACCATCCATAACCGGCATGAAGATATCCATCAGCACCATGTCGTAACATTGAGCCAGCGCTTTTGATACAGCTTCCTGGCCGTTGTCGGCTACATCCACGGTGCAGCCGAGTTTTTGCAGCAGCAAAGTAAAAAGTTCCTGGTTGACCACATGGTCTTCAGCCAGCAGTATCGACAGATTCATCTCGCTGTTATCGGGGCGGATGTCTACGGCTGCTTCGTCGTCGTCAGCCAGATCCAGTTCGGTCTTCTCCTCCAGGACCCTGTCCAGAGTCTCGTACAGCACCTGTGGATTTAACGGCTTATACAGGTAGGCGTTAAACCAGTTCAGGTGTTTCATTTTGGCTTCCGGGTCTATAGCCCCTTCCGGAGCCATCAGAATGAGCCGTGTGCTGTTTATTTGGCGGTCGGCGGTAATTTCGGCTGCCAGACGCCAACCGTCCATGCCGGGCATTTCCTGGTCGATAAGGCAGAGATTATACGGCCGTCCTTGCACTGCCGCCTTTTGTAGCTGCTCGATAGCTTCATGGCCGTTAGTAGCTGTGTGGCATTCCAGACCCATATTGGCGGTCTGGCGACAGATATAATCCAATGCTGCCGGATGGTCGTCCACTATCAGAACTGCGGCAGTCCGGCTGAATTGATGTTCCAATCCCGGCAGGCTGTATTCCGCCTCGGTAAGCGGGTAGGTAAAGCCAAAAATTGCACCGTGCGGCTGATTGTGCTCATGAAAAATCCGTCCGCCCATTATTTTTACCAAATATTGCGAAATAGCCAGCCCGAGGCCGGTGCCGCCATGGGTGGTGCTGCCGGCGTTGGCCTGGGTAAACGGCGTAAACAGGTGATCCATCAGCTTGGCCGGAACGCCGGAACCAGAATCGCGCACCTGCAGCAAGAGCTCATTGCGTCCGCGAGTGGACTGCAGCTGGGCTTCGATGATGATTTCACCGGCAGAGGTGAACTTGATGGCATTCTTGAACAGGTTGACTACAATCTGGCGCAGCTTGCCGGGATCTCCCCTTATCAGTCGCGGCAGTCGGGGGTCAATATCCAGGATTACTTCCAGCTGCTTTTTATGAGCATCAAGGATCAGCAAGGCCACTGACTGGCGCAGAATGTCGAACAGGTCAAAATCCACATGTTCAAGCTCAACCTTGCCGGCTTCGATTTTGGAAAAATCCAGGATGTCATTGATCAGTCCGAGCAGCACGTCCGCCGAGAAACGGACTGAGCCGATATAATCCTGCTGTTCCTTGTCCAGACCGGTTTCGTGCAGTAACTCGGTCATGCCCAGAATGGTCTGAATGGGGGTACGGATTTCGTGGCTCATATTGGCCAGAAACTGGCTTTTGGTTATGGTGGCTTTTTCGGCTGACTCTTTGGCGCTTACCAGATCATGCTCGTGCCGCTTCTGGTCGGTAATGTTCTGGAACATACACCACAGCCAGCGCTCGGTTTGCTGCGGATCGTCCACTTCGCGGGCCGTATTCAGCAAAGACAGTGTCGTGCGCAGCCATACCCGCGAATTCTGGGCGGTTTTCAGGTTGCTTTCAATGGTCGCCGCACCCATACGTCCCAGCAGTACTTCGGTAATATAATAGGAGTATTGGAAGGAATCCCGCTCCTGCAGCCAGTCGAACAGCGGTACTGCCAGTTTTTCCGGACTCTGGCCGGACAGTTCGTAGAACAGCTCGTAAAATGCCTCATTCCAAAGAACCGGCATCCCCTGTTCATTCAGGATGATCATAGCCTGTCTGGCCTGGTTGAAAGCTGCTTCGAACAGGGTTTCCGGCAGAGTCATCAGAAATTGGCCTTCAGTATTTCGAGGGTTTTAGTGAGTATCTGGTGCGGTTTTAAGGGCTTTACCAGGTAGCTCTTCACTCCGGCCCGGTAGGCCTTTACGACAGCTTCGCGCTGGGTGATGGCCGACAGTACAATAATCGGCATATGCTGGTCGCGGGCGTGCATGGTTGCCAGAACCTCAAAACCGTTAACATTGGGCATACGCAAGTCCAGAAAAACCAGGTCGAAACTGCGCTTTTCGATTTCGTTCAGGAAGCTTTGACCGTTGCTGAAGGTGCTTACCTGGGCATTCATGGTGGCAAACGTGGTTTTTATCAGCTCCTGGATGACGAAGTCGTCGTCGACTGCAGCTATCTCCAGATCGCGTCCCAGATCATTGATATTGGCCACTGATGCCAGCGGCCGGTTCTGCTCGGCATCAAAGCGCAGCGTGACCATTTCGGAACCCTGCCCATGATTCTTGCTGGACAGCACACGGTCATTGATGATGGCGGCCTTGTCTTCCGGCAGATCAGCCGCAGTGGCTGCTTCAGCTATCAGCCCGTCTATGGCATATTCCAGTGATTTTACAACCTCCATCCCGTTAAACTCGGGTCGGCCGTCAACAAAATCCTGCACAAAGCTGGAAAGGGTAAGAATCTTGATGTGCCGCGGTCTAGCCCCCGAAGAGCCGGCCACTGCGCTTAGCAGAAATTCCAGATTGGCACCATCAACAAATGAAAGTTCCATATCGCTTATCATCAGAATTACTTTAGGTTTCTGCATGGAGTACAGATCAACCAGCTCACGGATTTTAAAACGCAGCAGGTCTACCTTGTCGCGGTTGATGCCTTTGGCAATTTCCACGAAAAGAATATTGTCATTGACATGAGCCTCTACAATGCAGGGCGTTTTATCGATATCGAAACGAATGCCGGTAAGCTCGGCAATAGTCTGGTAAAACAGGTCCATCTTCAACGGCTTCATGAATATTTTTTTGATATTGAAGGGCAGCAGGTCCAGCAGGCGGTTTTTATCCAGCTTGTGGGCGGTCAGAATTACCGGAATGTCGGCGGTATTGGGGTTGCGGGCTTTTTCTTCGAGTAGTTCCTGGCAGCTTTTTCGGGTTAGGTGATAGTCCATAATTATCAGTTCAGCCGGTTCTTTACGCATTTTGGCCAGGCCGTCGAGTCCGTTTATGGCTACCTCTACTGTCATGCCGGCCCGGATCAGACGTGCCTTCAAATAGTCACGAAAGAGCTCGGATTCGTCGATAATTAATGCTGAAGGGCGTGCCATATATACCTCTGTCGAAATTATATATCATCATTTGACCATAAACAAGAGAACGGCTTATGTAAAATTCGACTTTTTTGTGTGTATTATTTGTCGATATACAGTCAATGTGCTTTATTTTGTGCTATCTTATGCTTGTAGTGTGTTTTATTTGTTACTATAATTGTAGTTAAGGGCTTTGTGGAGGTTTCAGATGCAGAAAAAAATACTGATTACAATTGGCGTCTTGCTATGTTGCTCAATGCTGCTTTTTAGCCAATCAGAACCGGTCAGCTCTGCATCGACAGAGCCGGAAACATTAAACACCGACGTGCAGCCGGAAGAAACGCCGGAAGAAACACCGACCGAAACAGCTGGTGAACTTCCTGCTGCCGGCAGCGTAGCTCCAGCAGAGGAAAATCCCGCAGCGCTTGCTCCTGCCAGCGGAACGGCTGCCCCGGGGAAAGAATATATCCGGGCCGAAGGGCTGGAGAACTGGCAGCTGGAGTATGATCTTTCTGCCTACAAGCCGGGTAAATATAACATTCTGGTACGGGCTGTCGATTCTGCCGGCAATGAATCCTTTGCCGGGCCCTTCAACATCATCGTTGACCCGCTTTCTGATCTGCCACTTACCCAGATCAGTCATCCACTGGCCGAAATGCGTGTCGGTGGCGACCTGATTATTGTCGGCACCGCTGTTGACGATGATGCCGTACAGTCGGTTCAGGTTAAACTGAATGACGGGGGCTGGATGGACGCCCAGGGTGCTGATTATTGGTCGTTTTTGCTGGAAACAGCCGAGCTGCCCGATGGCTTGCATCAGCTCAGCGCGCGTGCTATCGATAAATTCGGTGTCGAGGGTCATGAGTCCACCGTCAGCTTCCATTTGGACCGCACAAAACCGCTGCACAGCATACAGAAACCGGGCTTCGGCGCTTTAGTCAGTGGCCGCTTTGCAATCGATGGTACGGTGTTTGATGCAAACGCACTGGAACGCATGGAATACTCAATGGATGCCGGCCAGAGCTGGCGTTCTTTGCGGCTTAGTCTGGACAGGGCAAAAACCACCGCTACGTTTAGCTTGAATGTTGATACCCGGCAGATGGAAGATGGTCCGGGAGTGGTCTGGTTCCGCACCGAGGATCAAGTCGGCTCGGTTGGAACATCGGTTTTTCTATATTTTGTAGATAATACCAAACCGCAGATTGATTTTATCAGCCCCAGTGAAACAGCTGCCGTTAACGGTTCTTTTGTGGTCACCGGACGGGTTTTTGACGTACTCGGTATTACTTCACTGGAATGGGTGTATGGCAAGGAATCCGGAATCATAGAGCTGCTGCCGGGAAATCCCTATTTTAGTCAGGTGTTCGCGTTACATGAGGCACGTGGCCGGGTTAGTGTGCTTTTCCGTGCTACGGATGTAACGGGCAATGTTACCACCGCAACGCTCACTCGTACTATAGATCAGACCGCCGATCTGCCGCGACTGGAGCTTTTTTCGCCGCTGGAGGCCGAAACCTATCGCGACCACATTCTGGTGCGTGGTCAGGCTAGAGACGGCGACGGCATAGCGGCTGTGTTCTGGCGTGTAGATAACGGGGAGGAGCAGGAGCTGCCTACTGAAGGTTCTTTTGGCCTTACTATTGGCGAATTGAGCAGCGGTAGGCATACCTTGTCGCTTCGTGCTGTGGATGCGAATGGTATTTCAAGCCCCGTGTTGACGCGCTCCTTTGTGTTTGCCGCGACCGCTCCGCAAATCAGTCTGCACAAGCTGGTGGACAGTACCGGTGAGCAGGATTTTAGTACCGGCATTGCAGTGTCGATTTTGGATGGCAAGGCCCAGCTAACTGGTTCGGTCGAGGCGGCAAATCCGCTGCGCAGCTTGATATATTCGATTAACGGTGGGCCGGAACAGAGTCTGAATCCGGGCAAGAATGCCGGGAACCTCCCCCTTGCTATTCCTTTGCCGGCCAGTTTGCCTTATGGTGTGCTGGATATACTGGTAAAGGCCACTGATGTGTATGACCGGGTAGGGGAATTGCGCGTACCGGTGTATGCTGTTAATTATTCACGGCCGAGGGTTGGTCCGCTGCTGGATTTTGCCGATGCCGGAAGTCAGGCCGGTGGGGTGGTAGATATCAGCCGGCAGAAACCTTTGTTGGGTGTTTTTATTACACCGTTTAGTGGCGAAGATATCCGCTCTGTGCGTCTGGAGCCAGAAAGCGCTTTGGTACGGGTTTCAAACAGCGGAAAGCAGCTGCGCGTAGAGTGGCAGGCCGCCGGTATCAGCGAGTCTACCCGGGTGGTAGTCGAAACCGTACGAGGCCATCAGTTTGAATCCGCCGCCATGATATTCCGAACCGACAGTAGTGCCCCGCGCATCAGCCTGTCTTCACCGTTAACCGGCGCCTGGTTCAACAACCAGTTGAGCATATCCGGAACTGCCGAAGATGACGATCAGATAAACAAACTGGAATATTCGGTCAATGAAGGCAGCTGGTCAAGCCTGGCTATTGATTCAGGCAGTTTTGATCAGGTTCTGGATCTGGCCAGGTATGAAGGAGCTGTTCTGCTCTCGCTCCGGGCTGCTGATGCTGCCGGCAATATTTCAGTGGTACGCACTGCTGTTATGGTCGACCGTACTCTGCCTGTCCCCGAGCGGATTGCACCCTTGTCCGGGGCTCCGGCCGACGGGAATCTGCTGTATGCCTTCCGGCCCGGTGAGCCTTCCTGGAGTGTGGCCGGCATAGAAATTGAGCGAAACGGCAGCACCCAGCAGCTTGCCTGGGCTCCGTTACTTACTTTCAACGCCAACGCCGCCAATGGTCCTGTGCTGGTGCGTGTTACCGACAAAGCCGGCAATACCCGCGAACTGGACCTTGCCGCCGGTTTGAACCTGTCTGCCGCTGTAGCTGCTGTGCCTGCTCTGGAAACTATAAAGCAAAATGTCAGCGGCCAGGGTGCTGCTGTAATTCAGGCCGCTTTTACCGGAACGGACGCAAACGGTGAAATTGCATGGACTGCGCCATTTGTATCCGGAACCAATACTTCGGCTTTTCCGGAAGAACTTAACAATCGGCCGATACGGGTGTCCGGGCCCCTGTCGCTGCAGTTTACCTTGAGCGGTCTTACCCTTGATCCGAAGAAACCGCAGGCCTTCTGGGGTCTGACCCCGGAGACTGCCACTCAAGCCATCAGTCTGCGCGGCCAGAGCGGCACTACGGATCTTAGCGGTACCCTGCGTGTGCCGGTCCAAGCGGATGGTCGGCAGTCGGTCTGGCTGAAGGTCAGTGATACCGCCCGTGGCGATTTGTATACCCGTTTGTATCTTGATTACGACACGACGCCCGCCCAGTTGCGCTTGCTGGCACCGGCTGAGACTGCCCCGGGATCGTTTACGCTGTTGGTACATGCCGATGACGCCAACGGCATCAGTTCGGCCGAATATGAAATTAATCGTGAGAAAAAAGCCTTTACCCTGCTGCCCGGCGATACCAATATAGCAATTCCGCTTGAGTTCCCCGCCAAGGCAACTCAGCTGGCGATAATTGTGCGGGTGGTGGACGGCAGCGGCAATACTGCCATGCAGACCATAAACGTGCGCTATGACCGGACGGCGGATCTACCACAGGCTGCTTTTATCAGTCCGGTAGAAGAAGCTGTATACAGTTCAGGTGATCAGTTCTTTGTACTGGCCACCGATAACCAGTCCTTGGCTTCGGTCTCGCTTGGTGTAGGTTCAGGTACTGTCGGCGCGGAAGGTGCCGGTCCGATTTTCGGATTACGCCTACCGGAAAGCTCGGCGGGTGGTAATGCTTTGTCGCTGGTGGCGTTGGACCGTAACGGCTTGTCTTCGGAAAAGATCACCGGCAGCGTCATCTTCCGGGCGAGCGCTCCTACAATAGAAATAAGCGGCTATCAGCAGGAGAAAGCCGCGCCTGAGAGCTTAAGCATTGGTCAGTATATCGAGCTTGGCAAAGCTACAGCAGTAAACATTTCGGTAAGTGCGCCGAATGGTCTGGCTGCTGCTGAATATTGTCTGAATAACGGAGAATGGAGCCGGCTGGCTCTTCCAGCCAAGCCGGATGCATCAGGTGTATATTCCGCACAGCTACCCTTGTCTGCTGCTTTGCCTTACGACAGGATTTTATTGCAGCTGCGGGTGCAGGACGTTCAGGAACTTGTAGCCGAGACTGCCCTGAGCCTGTATCGGGTTAGCCCGCCTTCGGCAGCACCTGTTGTAGATGCCGAGGGCATCTATTTATATGACCAGAGGGTAGCTGCCGACGGCCGTCTTAACCTGGCCCCCGGCGAAGCTGTAGAAATGTATTTTAATGGCCGCAAAGTACAGTCGGTCCGCATGGAACCGGAGCTGCCCTTTCTGGCGCTTTCCACTCAGGATGCTTTGATCAGGCTGCAGGCAGTCTCCGAGGGCTGGGATGCAGCAGCACAGCTCGTGGTAAGCACAGAGGATGGCGAAGAATTCCGGTCACGTGAAATTATAATAACAAGTGATGCCTCCGATCCCCGCGTGGCCATAACGGGGCCGGTGGCAGGGTCCTGGCTGCAGGAAAATATGCCGCTTAAAGCGCTGCTTACCGATTCGGGCGGAATCGCCTCCGCTGAATATTCACTGGATGACGGAAAAACTTGGCTGCCGCTGCCGCTTTACCAGCCGGAGAACAAGCTGCCGGAATCCGGGCAAGATGCAGCACCGGCTGCCGAGACGGCTGATTCTGCAACCGAGAGTATAGAAAGCGACCGGACCGATTCGAGCACTGTTGGTGAACCGTCCGGTCTGCAGCCGGCCGATCCGACGGATACCTCCGTCATGGTTAATGCTGATATTCTTTTGTCTGGTCCTGATGGCGCTGCGGTATTGCAGCTGCGAGCGTACGACCGTGCCGGTCGTACGTCTATTGCTCTGTTGCCATTTATCAAAGATACGCAGCCGGCAGAGCTGGCGGTAGTTGCGCCGCAAGCGGCTGATGTGGTAAACGGCAGTATACTGCTGGTTTTGGAAGCCGCAGATGCCGGTACTATAGATATTATTGAGTATGCTCTGGATGGCGAGAGCTGGCAGCCAGTTCCCGCAGAAAATATCAGTCGGCGGGGGTCTCAGGACCTGCTGCCTTCTGGGCGCGATGCCGTACTACCTGAGTTTATGGGCTATGCCAGTTTCGCAGTCATGATAGATTTTTCTTCCCTTCCCGGTTCGCTGGAGTCTCTGTCTTTCCGAGTAGTCGATACATCGGGCAATATCCGACTCTACCAACCTCTGCTTGCTGGTGCCACTGCCTTTACTGTAGATGTGGAAGCAGACAAGCCGGTGCTGGAGATTCAGATCCCGGATGAAAATGAGGTTATGCAGGCCGATTTTACACTGTCGGGAATGATTTTTGATGATGACGGTGTGAGTGAGGTGTTCTGGCGCCTGGACGAAGGCGAATGGCAGTCCCTTCCCGGAGACAGCAGTTTCTCTGTGCCCTTTACCCTGCAAGAACTGGAAGATAATGAGCACTTATTTGAAGCGTATGCAGTAGATGTATACGGTGTGGCCGGCGAAACTGTCAGCCGCCAATTCAGGGTGTCGCGCGAAGAGCCGGCCGGCCAGTTGCTGAGCCCCGATGTGAGCATTACCAACCGTACTATGGTGGTAATGAATGGTGTTGCTTCCGATGCCAATGGCATTAAGGAAGTGTGGATATCTTTTGATAACGGTAATAGCTGGAACCGAGCTGTCGGCACCGAGGAGTGGGAGTACACTCTGGATACCAGGATTCTTCAGGATGGTGTACACAGTATTTACCTGCGTTTTGTTGACGGCTATGATATCACTGGTTTTTCGGCCGGTCTGATTTCGGTGGATAATACCGCTCCGCTGGTAGATCTTGACACACCCTTTGATGGCGATGAATTTATCCAGCAGTTTACTGTGGGGGGCCGGGTATCGGACGGAGTTTTTGTTGAAGCTTTAAGGTTGGAAATCAGACGTTTGGACGATACTAGCGCGGAGCCCCTAGTTATTGAGCTGCCTACTTCGAGTGTGTTTTCGCGCAGTGTAGATATAAGCCAGCTGGAGGCCGGCTGGTACAATCTGCGTATCACAGCGCATGACCGTGCTAAGAATGAATCCTACGTCAGCCGCAATTTTGTGGTTCTGCCGAGTCAGAAGGCTGAATCAGTTGAATTTATCTTCCCTGCACATGGTGAAAAAATATCCGGCGATTTCAGCCTCGATGGCCGGGTGTACTCAGGCAGCATACCCGATAAAGCGGTGATCTACCTGAATAACGAACTTGTGGATACGGTTTCGGTAAGCAAGGACGGCTTTTTCTCTTTACCTATAGGTCCTGATGTTTTGGCGGCAAAACTGCCAGAGGATGGCAGCCTGAAATTCCGGATCGAGACGGTGAAGCCGGATGGCAGCAGGCTGGTATCCGAAGAGCGTTCGATTCTCTATGTTCTGGATGGACCCTGGATGCAGATACAGGAATTTGTAACCGGTGATTTTATTATAGGCCGTCCCTTTGTGTACGGTTCCGTTGGCTGGGAAACTGCTGTAGTTGACAAAGCCGATAAAGTCGCCTGGACTGCCTATCAGGAACTACTGCGCCAGCGCAAGGTAGTCAAAGTAGAATTCAGCCGTGATAACGGGCGCAGTTTCGAGACCGCAAAGGGTACTGCAGCTTTCCGCTTCCGTCTCGAGACCCAGGAATATCCTAATGGAGAGTTGCGTTTGCTAGTGCGGGCAACCTTTGCCAATGGCGAAGTTGTGGTTCGCAAGCGCATCTTTACTCTGGATACGCTTCCTCCTCAGGTGCGCATCATCCGCCCAACCGAAAACGGCCGCTTTAACCAATCCATCATGATCGAAGGAACCGCCTCCGATCTGAACGGGCTTAAAGAAGTATCGGTAATTGTACGCGATGGCGACAAAGCTTCCTATGAAGTGCCCGGTTTTATACAGGGTTCTTATCTGGACCTGCATCTGCTCGGGGCCACCCGTTTCGAAGTTGGTGTCGGCCTGTCCTTCTTTGATGATAATGTAAAACTGCAGCTGCAGATAGGACAGGGCTTTGCTGTGCAGCCATCATGGGATAATCTGTTTGGCATTAGATTGGACACCTCCACCGCAGCTGATAATTCACGTTTTGGCGGCATCATACTTGGCGCAAAACTGCTGGCCAATGTAGCCTATCTGCCCTTCTCGTACTGGTTTGGTCCCGATCTTGATTTCTTCTCGATGTCCTTCGGTGTCGGAGCCAGTTTTACCTACTTCAGCCAGCAGGCCTCACTGCTGGATATGTTCAGTCCACCGGACGGCAAGTACATGGTGCTGTCCGGGGTAATCGCCCAGTGGGAGTTTGCCAAGTTTACCTTTGACCTTCCCCTGTTCCGGAGTTATGGCTTTTATGTCGAAGGAGGATTGATCTTCATTCCATCGGAGGTATCCACCAAACTGGAAGAGTTTATCCGGCCCACAATAGCCTTCGGCTTGCGGATAAGCGTGTTCTAACAAATGGCAAGAGACTGGATAATTGATCCAGTCTCTTGCTTTTCATCTTCTCGTGGCCTAGTATTTTAGGCAGAGGCAAAAATAGGCATCGCCAGTTAAAAAAATTTGTAGTGTGCTGCAGGTAATAAGGGGGAGCGATGGGCGCGACACGAGCTAAACCAAGTCCCAGAACAATCCGGGTGCTTATTGCTACCGAGCAAGGGGCCGACCGGCAGGGCTTAAAGACAGTTTTACCGGCAGCCAGTTTCCCTTCTGTATTTGTTGATACCCTCGGGCAGCTCGAGGCCGCAATACATGATATTGATATAATTATTGCTGATACTGCTTTTTCTCATGGCTCTTTATCGGATTGGCTGATGTTATGGCCGGTTCCGGCTTTACTTCTGGCTAGCGAGGATGATGATCCTGACCGGCTGGCCGAACTCACTTCCGATGAATCCAGTGCGTTTCTGCTGCGTGACAAAGCTGGCTTATGGCTGCAGTACATTCCGGCGATGCTGCGTAAACTTCTGGCTATCCGCGAGAGTGTGAACCGGCAGAATATTCATGTACTTCGTGCCGAAAACAGTTATATGACACTTATGCGCCTAATCCCAGATATTGTCTACGTTCTTGATGGTGATGGCAACTTCAGTTATATAAATGATGCCATCCGCCAGCTTGGTTTTGCTCCCGAAGAGCTGATCGGCCGTCATTTTTCAATGATAATACATCCGGAGGACCAGGACGAGATCAGCCGTCATCATGTGCTGCAGCGTTATCATGGTATTACAACCGGACCGGAAGCAGCCCCGAAACTGTTCGACGAGCGCCGTTCAGGCGAGCGCATGACCCGGAACCTGGAAGTACGGCTTATGCAGAAAGGCTTGGCGGAATGGACTCGTGCCAATGTTTCCGCCTGGGGAGAGGTAAGCGCAAACGGAGTGTACCTGCCGGATCTGGGAAGGGACCGTTGCGGTACTATCGGCATTATCCATGACGTAAGCGCGCGCCGGATGGCCGAGCATGATCTGCAGATGAAGCTGGATACCTATTCGGTGATGTTAAAAGAGATACATCACAGGGTTAAAAACAATTTGCAGATTGTGTCCAGTCTGCTCTCGCTGCAGGGAGGAGGGCTGGAAGATGATGCTGCTGCCATTTTTGAAAGCTGCCAGACCCAGGTTCAAGCTATGGCTTTGGTGCACGAACAGGTATATCGAGGTTCTTCTCTGCAGAATGTACAGGCCGCGGCCTATCTGGCACGGCTGATCGAATATTTGTCGCTGGTGTACAACACCGATGAGCGCGGTATCAGTTTTAGTGTGGAAGCCGGTGAGCTTACCCTGCCGCTGGCCAAGGCCATTCCCTTGTCGCTGATCGTCACAGAGCTGATAACCAACTCATGCAAGCATGCGTTTGTTGATGGCCGCGAAGGTCATATCAGTGTACAGCTCCAGGAAAGCAAGACGGAATACCAGTTGACAGTGAGGGACAATGGTCCCGGATTCCGTGACTTGGCCAGCCATGCCACTGCAATTCCCGCTGCTCATGCCGACTATGGCCTTAACTCTCACCGCAGTATCGGTATGGATATTATTACAGCTCTGTCCGCGCAGCTGCAGGCCGAAATCAGCCGCAGCAATGATAGCGGCGCGCTAACCCGCCTGCTTATTCCTAAAGTAACCGGTACAGATTCAGGGCTTGCCGCCGGTTGAACCGGCCTTTCGCAACAGTTCCATATCTTCTCGGATGAGGCTGTTCTCCGGATCTATTGCGGCGGCGGCTTCCAGAACCACCCGGGCCTGGTCGAAGCGGCGGGCATTATAGTGCAGGGCAAATTCATTGTGTACCGAGTAGGTCCAATTACCGCGAGCTTGATCCAGAATGGCTTGCAGCTGAAGGTTCAGCGGCCAGTCTGCCACTGCTTCCCGGGCAAGCTGCCAGGCTTCCAGCCATTGCTTGCTGCGTGAGGCGCTTTCTATCACTTTGCCATAGGCATAGGTAACCAGCTCATCTCGGTCATTAGCGGTAAGCCATCCATCCTGTTCGGCAAGTTTGATAGCTGAAATTGCTTCCGGTACCGGACTCTGCAGTACGTGATCATGCAGCCGGCCCTGCAGAATCAAGCTGCGCAGCGCCTCCAGGTTCTGGTCAAGCTGGTGTCTGGAAGCAAAGGCTGCCATAAAATCGAAGGCTTCATGCCAGAGTTTTTTATTTACCAGATTACCGGTATAATTGTGCATTCGTGCCGCCAGTACTTTGTACATATCGGAAGAAGGCAGCCAGGCATAGGCATTTACGATGGATTGCAGAGCAGCATCCCATTGCTGCCGGCGTTCTTGTAACGTAGCCATGTTTTGGGCAATCAAGGCTACCAAAGCCCGGCCATCGGCCGGTTTTCTGGCCAGGTAATTACCCGGCGGCACATAGCGGAAACCGGCCGTCTGATTTTTACTGTCCTCGAAATCCTTGCGCGTACCCGGATCCCAACCGTAGGGGTTGGTGGTTTCTGCGTCAACCACCAGGCCCGTGTCCAGGGTAACCAGGCAGAAGGAGTGATCCGTAGTTACTATGCCCGCTACCTCAAGGCCGGCCGCCCGGGCCATCAGGAAAAAGAGTATGGATGAACTTACACAATTATAGCGGCCTTCAATAAGGGCGGCATCCAGGGTGCTTGTCTGTTCGTGGTAAGTGCGCAGCACTTCTTCGTGCAGCAGTGTCATCAGCGCTTCGCCGCGTTCGTACTGCGATGGGACAGCAGCCGACAGCATTGCCGCTTTTTGCAGAAGCTGATCCAGCGCAACAATGGCAGTTTCGCGGCGCGCGGCGCTGGTTCCGGAGAAAATAAAGGCCGCGTCAGCCAGTTCAGCAATACCCGGATTCTGCTGCTGCGACAACTGTACGATACGCGGATCCGGATCGAGCAGTGTGGTGCCGGACTGGGCCCCGGCAGGCACGCCGCACAGCATGAGTGCAAATAACAGTCCAGCCAGACATCGCGATTTAAAGACACGGAGCATCAGTACCACCCCTTAAGCTGATGTATAAAGGTTCAGGATGACAAAGCATCAAAATAACAGTATATTGTTTTTATACCAATAAACCAAGCAGCTGACCTTCTTTACCGGGGTGCTTCTGTGTATATCTTCTGGAGGAAAAAAATGGAATCAATGCATGATCTTGTGGTGATCGGTGCGGGCGCGGCCGGTCTGGGTGCCGCCCAGTATGCCGCCCGGGCCAATCTTGAAGTTCTGGTACTCGAAGAAATGGCCCATGGCGGCCAGGCGCTACTCATAGACCGGCTCGAGAATTACCCCGGCCTGCCCGAACCGGTGGACGGCTATACCTGGTCGGAAACCATGCGATCCCAGGCAGAAACCTTCGGAGCTGCCTTTTCGTCTACCAGTGTAAATTCGGTAAAAAAAAGCGGCGAGCATTTTGAAATAAGTACAACTGACGGGCCACTGTTGGCAAAAGCGGTTATTCTGGCCACCGGGGCCAAGCATCGTCATGCCGGTGTAAAAGGCGAGGAAGAATTCGGCGGACGCGGTGTATCGTATTGTGCAACCTGCGATGGACCCTTCTTTAAGGGAAAAGCGATGGTGGTTATCGGTGGTGGTGATGCCGCCTGCGACGAAGCCATGTATCTGGCGAAGATAGCCTCGGAAGTAACCATGATCCACCGCAAAGACCGCTTTCGTGCCCAAAAAGCCCTGGCCGACCGTGTTCTGTCCAATCCTAAAATCAAGGTTATCTGGGACACTGTTGCCGAAGAAATCCGTGGTGAAAAATCCGTTCAGGGTATTACCATCCGTAATCTAAAAACCAACGAGCTTAGCAATCTGGATTGTTCCGCAGTTTTTGTCTTCGTCGGCTCCATCCCGCAAACGGGGGCCATGCCGGCGGAGCTGCAGCTTGACGAAACTGGTTATATAGTAGCCAACGACCGCATGGAAACTTCGATTCCCGGTCTCTATGCCGTGGGCGATGTGCGTACCACTCCCTTCCGTCAGGTTATTACCGCAGTGGCCGATGGTGCCGTGGCCGCCCATTGCGCTGCTCAATATATTGATGAACTTGAAGGCCATGCGTATCAATAAGTCCGCAATTTTCCGGATCAGGCTTGCCGCCACCTATCGTTTTTGGGAGGCCGGTCGGCCATGATGCGCTTTTCGGCCGCGCCGCGGCAGGTAATTATTCTCATTTTCATTGCCCTGTTGACTCTTTCCTGCCAGGCACCGGATGATCCATTACTTGCCGGAGGCTTGGTCGGCGAAGAGCTTTCTGCTGGCGGTTTTGCGGCCGAGGCCATGCCTTCCCAGTCGGAACAGCCCGCTGAAGCCGTTGCAGAATCAGCGCCTGCCCCCCTGGTCACTTCTTTTTGGGACATGGAAGGTGTGGATACTGATACCGCTGTAGAATTATTATTTGCGGCACTGTCGCCGGAAGCCAGACTGGCACAGCTGTTTATGCTAACCTATAATGGTACAAATCCCGGCCCCGGCATTCTGTCCTGGTTTAACCGCTTCGGTCTGGGCGGCATTAAAATTTTCGGCTGGAATGCCGAGAATACCACCGTACTGGCAGCTGCGATCAGGCAAATATATCGGGCGGCAGACAAGAGTCCACTCGGTATCCCGCCCTTCATCGCAACAGACCAGGAGGGCGGCTGGATTCGCCATGTTAAAGGCGGTACCAGTGTAACCCCGGGCAACATGGCCATCGGAGCAGCCGGCACGGCCAGCGATGCCTATACCAGTGCCTTGTATATCGGTCGTGAACTTGCCGCGCTGGGCATACACATGAACTTCGGGCCGGCGGTGGATTTGGCTACCCGGCCGGACAGCACCATTATCGGGCCGCGGGCTTTTTCTTACGACCCAGTCGCCAATGCCATTCTGTCGGCCGCCTGGAGCCGTGGCATGCATGATGCCGGTGTTATTGCCACCGCCAAACATTTTCCCGGGCATGGCGACACCGAACTGGATTCTCATGGTGTACTGCCGGTAATCATGATAGATAAAAAGCTGATGCAAAGCAGAGAACTGATTCCCTACAAGCTGCTTATTGCCGAAGGTATTCCTGCTATCATGAGCGGTCATCTGGCCTATCCTCTGGTTAGCGGTTCCGATGATCCGGCCTCACTGTCGCGTGTTATGGTGCATGATTTATTACGTACTGAGCTGGCCTTTGACGGCTTGATCATCACCGACGATCTGATGATGACCGGTGCATACTCGGAAGGCGGCCTGGCTAATACTGTCATACGTGCCAAATCGGCCGGCAATGACATTTTGATGTTTTCGGCCGAACTCAGCACCAATAGTCCTTCCTGGCTGCAGCTGCTGCGTCTATACCAGACTGATAGCGCCATGCAGCAAAATATTGACGCTTCGGTACGCCGGGTGTTGCGTGCCAAACTGGAAGTATTTCTGCCTCGCGGTCGGGAAGGCCTGGTTCCCTTGGCTGATTTGGAGCAGCATCTGTCTACGCCTGAGTCCAGACGCTTTTTTCTCGAACAAGCCATGCGCTCGGTAAGTCCGCTGAATGCGGCATTGTTCCGCCCCTTGCCCGCCAGCGGGCGGCTGTTGTTTGCCGGCCCATATAGTGATTTTTTCCGTTCAGCTGCCGCACGTTTTCCTGGTTCCTCCGCGTTTTCTTTCGGCTTCCTGCCGACTGATAACCCGGCCAGTGCGGAGCTGGAAGCTTTTCGGGCCAGAATCCGCTCCTTCGATACGGTAGTAGTCTGTGTTGCCAATGCTGCCGGGGCCGGATATGTCAGGGCTGCTCAGGCTGCCGGAAAACAGGTTTATATAGTTTCGATCTTAAGCCCCTGGTTTGCCTTGGAATTCCGTAACGCGGTTCCTGGGGTAGCCGTATATTCGTTTGCTGCCGATTCATTTGTGGCTGCCATGGCGGTACTGGCCGGTGACTATGCTCCGGTGGGGAGTATTCCTCTGGATTTTTCCGAGAGCCAGGCAGAGGCACCATGACCGGCAACAAGCTGAAAATTCCGTTCATCGGATCGGTACGTTCTGAGGGCTGGCACTTTGCAAACCCAACTGATTTACCTGCCGTGCGGGAATTCCTGTCCGCGCGCGAATCCTGGACCTGTACCTGCAGCGACAAAGTTCGCGCCGCACTTTCTGCAAAGGATATCAGCACTTTCGAACGGATTTGTATTGCCTTGCACAGTTCAGCCCAAGCTGGCACCCTGGATGCATTGGTATATTTTTCCACCGGCGGCATGGCTTTCCCGGTGCTGGACGACTCCATGGCAGACAACAGTACTGCCTTTCAGGTGTTGGCACAGTCGAAAGCGCTGCAGGTGGCCGGATATAGCGAGCCGCCTTTTTCGTGTATCGGTCGCAGTGCCGACAGTCGCCGGCTCGAGGCGGCCTTCGCTTGGCAGCCGGCACTTAGCATAGAATATTATGCAATGAGCCAGGTGCAGCCGTTAGGATTGCAGGTTCCTGTGCCTGAGGGTCTGTCGGTACGACCGGCTCGCCGGCAGGACCTCGAGGCCTTGCTGCCGCTGGCCGCCGCGTATGATAAAGAGGAAGTGCTGACGGTGCTCCACCAGTACAATGCAGCTGCTACCAAGGCGGCTCAGCGCATTAGTCTGATTAAGTACAAGGTCTATGTTGCTGAGTACAAAGGCCGACTGGTTGGCAGAGCCCAAACCAATGCTGAAGGTTTTACTCGCGAGCAGATCGGCGGGGTGTATGTACAGCCGGAGTTTCGCGGCCGCGGAATAGGCCGGCTGTTGATGTCCGCACTTCTGCAGGAGATTAACTGTCATGGCCGGCTGGCTTCGCTGTTTGTCAAGAAGCATAATACAGCAGCACAGCGGCTGTATGGTTCTCTGGGTTTTCAGTCTGTGGCAGATTATTCTATAGACTATTTTGTCTGATCATCTTGCCAGTATTCTCCGCTAAAGCAGTAATCTACCGGTGCGGCTACAAATATGGAATTGTCCTGGGCAGGGTGTACCAATATATCCTGTTTGCGGTGGCTTATCCCCGCCTGGCTCTCACAGTAGGCCTGACTGGAGGCAGCCAGCACAGTGATAGCGGCCGCCCTGAAAGGATCGCTGTTACCGCAGCGTAATTGTGCTCGGTCGCGGCTGTACAAGCCCAGTTGCAGCCTGTTTTCGTTCACTGCCATATTTCGGGCGCTCCGCGGAATAGGCCCATCCCAGACATGGATGATCGATGCTCCGAAAGCAGTCTGCAGCTTGATTGTGCTTGTATAATTTTCGTCGTCTTTAAGTTGCGGATTCCGCTGTAAAATGCAGCTTTGAACAGTTTTCTCGCTATCGGTCTTATTCAGGAGGCACACACTAAAAATCCGCGAATCCAGGGCGAGTACTTCTGTATATTGTTCGGCAGTGCGTAGTCGCAATGAATCATTCACAGCCTGGCCATTGTCAAAGGCCCAACGGGCCGCGCACAGTACCGGCCCGCCCAGTGCTGACTGTCTGCTGCCGTTTGGCAGCCAGCTGCGAACAGTAAGCTCTTTACCATATTCCAGCACTACCAGAGCGCAGGCACCGGCTCCGGTCAGCGGATTGCATAGCTCGCGGGCGGTTTTACTATAATCCGGCTCCGGTCCTGCAGTGTTTTTATTTTCCAGAAGTATCCAGGCCGAGCCGCCGCTATGCAGTTTATAAAAGGTAAGATTCATATCAACAAGCATACTGTTTTATGCCTTGCATCGCAATATAGCCGTCCGCGCGGGATGCAGGTGTGTTATACTGGGCGTATGTGGTGCAGCAAGAGTATGGGAAATGTAAGCTGTGGAGAAGGCTAAATTGTTTGGTGCTGAACAGTTTAATACTAAACTATTTGATGCTGAATTGTTCGATGCTGAACTAAACGATTCAATCATATGCGGGTTGGATGAAGCCGGCCGCGGCCCGCTGGCCGGACCGGTCTATGCGGCCGCAGTTATTCTGCCGGCGGATTTTCCAGTAGCCTGTCTGGCTGATTCCAAGAAGCTTAGCGCCACAGCCCGGCAGGCAGCCTTCGACATAATTGTAGAAAAAGCCTGGTGGGGGATAGATATGGCCGACCCTCACGAAATCGATACTATTAATATTTTGCAGGCCAGTATGTTGGCGATGCAGCGGGCCTATAAGCGCATGATTTTAACCTTGCAAGACCCGGATATTGCGGTGTTGGCCCTGGTCGACGGTAATCGCTGTCCGGAACTGCCTTGTGCCTGCCGTGCAATAGTAAAAGGTGATGCAAAGGTTACTTCGATAATGGCCGCCTCAATTTTAGCAAAGGTGGCCAGAGACCGGGCCATGATGAGATATGACTGGCTATTTCCGGAATACGGGTACGCCGGACATAAGGGCTATCCGACTGCTGCGCATCGGGAATGTTGCCGCCGCTTGGGGCCATCGCCTATTCAGCGGCATAGCTTTTCCTACAGCAAAGAATAAGACAGAGAGTAATCAGTTTTCGTCTTCGCTGCGTTTACGGACAGTCATGCGCCGTGCCCCTTCTTTGGTGGGCCTGGTCGAGCTGCCTGATTTAGCTTCGGGTCTGCTGCTGCCGGAGCTGCCCGGGCCGTCGGTACGGCGGCGTACCACCCGTGGTTTGCGATCGCCGGTGGCTGCCGGTGCGCCTTCGCGTCGTGGACTGCGAGCAGTCTCTGTGTGGCCCGTTCCCGCCTGCCGGCCGGTGCCGGAGCGTCCACGCGATGGTCCGGCTTTTTCCATGGCCGAAAGGGCCTTTTCGAAAGACTGCAGGAATTCCTGTACATTGTCCTTGAATACCACAATGGAGCGTCGGTCAAAACTTTCGTTTTCTCCGGGCTTGCTCTCCACAATGGCAAGAAATAAATCTCCAGTGCGGTTTTCCTTAACATTGAAGAAGTAGGTTCTGCCTTCGCAGATTACCCGGGATGAAAAAACTTCGCCTCGAACACCCATCATGCTACCTGTGCTGCGCTCCGTCTGGAAACATTGAAGCGCAAACCCTTTCGCTGACGATTTTAGCATAAAAACCGCCAGTGGGCAAGCTGACGTCTTGTGTCTCTCTCAGCCTTCATCAGCATTACGTACGATATCAGTAAGCAGCTCTAGTAAGCGCGGTTCCAGATTTTCTTTTTTGCTGCCTGCATCCACCATGATGCGAAACACTGGTTCGGTACCGGAAGCCCGCATCCAAAAAAAAGCAAGCGCAGTTCCGGTACTGTCCTTGACAAGGAATTTTAGCCCGCCGCTGCCGCAATCGTCAGCCTGGTCAAGCTTTATCTCATTAACACCTCTGCTGACTATCGTTTCGTAGCTGCAGTTTCCGAACTCCGGCAACAACAGTTCCTGTATCCGGGGCCAGGCCTGGTCGAACAAGCGGCGGCTGTTATTTTTAATTTTTTGCATGTCGCGGCTTTGTACGCGCAACGCGGCCCGTGTTTCAAACACGCTGGTACTGCTGAACGCAGGCAGACTGCCAGCGATGTCAGCCAGGCTGAACTCGCTGGAAAAGTTTTGGGCCTGTGCGGAACGTTCCATCCATAGCTGGTACGGGCAGGGCGCTTCGTCACTGCTCTGCAGGGCTATTAGTTTCAGCAGGGCTCCGATGGTGTTAAGCGGATCGCGGACGCTGGCCGGATAGGTTATTACCCCGCCATTTGAGCCTTCACCAAGGATCCGCACCTGGTAGCCATCGCTACGTAGTGCTCTAGCCAGTGCAACCACATTAGCCTCGCCTGTCTCAGCACGGAACATGGCTGCGCCAAAACAGCGGGCAATCTGGTCAGCCCGCAGACTGGTGGCATCGTTGCCTACAACTGCCAGTTTGCTGCTCGTCCGCCCGTCGATTATTCGATCATATTCCATGCTGGCAAGTTCAGCCAATACTGCAAGCGCGAAGGTTTCCTGGGCTTCAAGGGTACGTGCGCCGTCAATGCTTTCATCCCAGATAACGATGTTGCCGCGGTCGCCGTCACAGTCCGGCACGTAGCCGAAGACATAACGGCTGTCCGCCCGATGCGCCGCTTCCAGCGCCCAGCGGCACTGCTCCAGTGATTCGCCCTCCGGTACAATACGGTGGGCGAAGGAACGCGGCCGGTTGTTGATAGTCTGCACATCAACACCAAGGCCGCTGAAAAACTCCACGTCGATGGACAGACTGCGGGCGGAGCCATTCATGTCGATGATCAAGCCGATGCCGCGTTCACGGATGGCCTGTTCAAGCCGGTCCAGGCTACGTTCTTCGGCCTGCATCATTGCTTCCGCTCCGCTTCCTTCTGTATGCCCGTCCGTAGGCACTGCTGCCAGTATCTGCCGGCAGAACAAAGTATAGGCCGAAACCGCCAGGCGCTTGTTGTACGAACATTCCGCATATACCCGCCCGCATAGTCTGGCATCAGGGCTGGCAGCCAAGGTACGCAGCAGCGCAATATCCTCAGCGGTACAGGCTCTTTCGCGCAATGCGGCCGCCAGTTCGTTAGCGTGTACCGGCGCAAGTACACCGCCATCTTTGAGCCCGAATTTAACCCCATTGTGTCCTACTGGATTATGACTGGCCGAGATATAACAGAATCCGTCGATAACCGGCTGTATGCCAGAAGTCTTTTCACTGGATGGTTCCGCTCCCGGGTCTTTGCGGTTGGTCCAGCCCGTCCAGGCCATTATTTCCGGAGCGCTTGCTATGAATGTATAACGTACGTCAATACCTTCCGCCAGATAGATTCTGGTCATCACATCGGCAATTGCCGGGCCGCTAGGGCGGGTGTCGATGCCGAGTGCCAGGACCGGCTGGGGATTGGAACTGTGTGCTTTAAGGAAGCGGGCAAAAACCAGAGCCATGCGGGCAACCGCATAAGCCGCAGACGGTGTGATGTCTTCTGATTGGTCTTCGTCGTCCCGGCCGAACACTCCCCGCCAACCGGAGGCTGAGAGAATGAGTTTGTCAAAAAAGGTGCGCGCTGCCTGGGGGGTGGGGCTGGACTGCAGGGGAATGCTGTATGGGTCGGCGATGGAAAAACCACTGGCCGGATGCTGTATAAGACTCATGACTATAATCCTTTCTTGTAACAAGTGGATTATAGTCACGAAGGGTCAGGAGGACAATACGCTGGTATCTGCTATTAGCCGCTTGTCAGCTGCCTAATTCGATCTGCGGCAGCTGCAGCTCAGATTCTGCAGCCATGCGGTTTTCATTCTGGATGGCTTCGTATACTTCACTGCGAAAGACTTTAACCGAGCGAGGTGCTTCGATGCCTACTTTTACCATATCCCCGCGGATTTCGATAATGGATACAATAATATCTTCGTTGATGATGACTTTCTCGTTAATTTTTCTGGTCAGTATAAGCATTACTGTTTCCTCGATGCTGCCAATTCAGCCATCACATCATGCTTGATCTGCCAGCGCGGATCCGCCTGTACCAGCTGTGTGCCCTGCCGGCTGGAGCGGCATATTACCAGCGGGCCCATCAGGTTGGCCGTTATGGGTCCACCTCCCGGTGGTACCGTTACAATGGCCAGGATCAAGGCATCGTCAGGTTTCTTCATGCCGATAAGTGCGGCCAGGTCATCCGGTATGTCTACTTCATAATCCGGCCTGAAAAGAAATGGATCAAGCAGAATAAAATTCAATTCGGCGAGATCGGCCGACTGCAGGAAAAAGTATGGTTTTTGTGGCGCATCGAGCAGAGCGAAACGTGTAAATTTGTCAAAACCAATCAGACCACTGGTAAAGGTTATCAGCTGCCGCTCGTCAATATCAATTTCGCCCATTCCCTTAGTCAAAATGCTTGTCATGTATCCTGCCTGTTATATAAAAGTTTTAAACCAATTGTTGTCTTAAGGTCAGCCGCCGGTTTTAGCGGAGAAAGTCCAGCAGGGTTTTGGGCAGAACCTGCCCGGCCATCTGCAGCGCGGCCTGGCGCGCATAATCCATCATCTTGTAATCGGTTATTGCCTGCGCCATATCCAGTGATGTTTCATTGGCAGCCAGGCTGGTAACATCAGGAATTTCCTTGTTCAGGCGCAAAGCGGCACTTTCCAGGCGGTTCATCATTGCACCGGCTTCTGCCAATCGCCGGTTCATGTTATCCATGCCGGCATCAATAGCACCCAGAGCCTTGCCGCCGATTTCGATATGGTCACCACGGTATAAGGCGTCGCGTAGATTCATTACCACGTCAAAAAGCGAACCACCGGACACCGTTGCCGCAGCCGCGTAATCTGAGGGTACTCCGGAACCAGAGAGGATCCCTAGGTCTGCCAGCACCTGCCCGCCCTGACCGTCTTCAAGTCTTAGCCGGTGTGCCTGCGTGCCTTCGAGAACCAGCGCTTGCCGGACCGGATCCAGCGTTGCTTTTACCGCCGCACCGGAGTCATTGATGCGGGCAATGATGGCCTGCACGGTGTCTCCTGTACGCAATGCGATTTCCTGGCCGTCGATGAAAATACTGCTGGCTTGTGGAACCCGGTATTGGGTGGCATCCGCCCCGCCGGCAATTCGCTGTCGTTCAGCCCAGAATAACTCATCACCCGGCAGATTCATCGGCAGGTAACTGCCTTCGCTGATTTCCGCCTCAGGTGAACCGAGGCCGCCTATGTACTCCACTGAAGAAGTAACAGATTGATCAGCTCCCTGTACGTGGCCGCTGACAGCACGGAAGGGTTCAGTTTTGGCTTTGTCGCCGGCAAAGATAAAATCACCATCCGGTCCGCGGGCATTGGCCAGGTTGACAAGCTCGGCCAGTAGCTGGTCCGTTTCCACAGCCATGGCGGCCGTATCCTGCGCCGAAAAGGTGCCTGTGGCTCCGGCTACGGCAAGCTCGCGGATGCGCTGCATGATGTCCTGGCTCTGGCGCATGTATCCTTCAGCAATCTTAGAACGATCCAGAGTGTACTGAATGTTTTTTTCGTAACGGCCCAGTCGGTTCGCAAATGATTCATACCGTACTGCATGAGCCGCCGCCATAGGATCATCACGCAGGTTCTCGATGCGCGACTGGCGATTCATCTTGTTCTGCATGCTTGTTAGTGAATCCTCACGCCGGCGCAGCCAGAACTGCGTGTCGGTATTCATCATATCTGTGCTTACGCGTATCATACACCCATCCTGTTAATTATCGTATCCAGCATCTCATCAAAGTTCTGGATAAATTTGGCAGCAGCGGCATAACCGTGCTGGAATTTAATCATGTTGGCCAGTTCTTCATCCATATTAACACCGGAGATTGACGCCCGGGTATCTGCCAGATTTTTCCCGATCCTGGCATTGGTCTCCAGCATCAAGCCCGACTGCTCGCCCTTCAGCCCGATAGTGGCCACACTGTTTGCGAAAAAATCGTCGAAGGTTCCTTCGGAACCGACCATTACATTGCCGGTGCGCAATCGGGCTATTGCCAGCGCCAGGCTGCCGTCGCCGGCTTCGGCTGGGCGGCCATTCCGTCCAAATCCGGCGGCTACACTGGTAAGGTCATTACGTACAGCCGATGATACTTCTATCCAGCCGGAGGGGTGAGCTAGCGGCGCGACCGCAAATTCGGTACCACCACCGCGCAGGCTGAGCACAGCGTTTTCCTGTTCCCAATTATACGCCGCATCCGGTCCGCTGTCCGCCAGTACACCAGCATAGCCGGTCAGGAATGCGCCTGAATCTTCCACATGTCGGATTACAAAATTCGGATTTGCCTGATCCGCAGAGCTAGTGGCGCGCAGCTGCAGTTTTCCTTCTGTTGTAAGGCGGGCTGTTACTTCTGCACCAGAATGGTTTATGCGTCGCACCAGATCGCCGACTGTATCAGTGGGCCGGTAGTCTATCTGCAGGTTGCCCTGCGGACCGGAAAGAGTAATGGTACCGGCCAAGCCAATTTGCTCTTGGGCATCCAGATCGTTGCTGCCGGTGATACGGTGAATGTAACTGCTGTCATATTCACCGTCGCCGTCGCGGTCATAGTTGCCGGCAATATTGTTAACTCCGGGTTGTTCAGTAAAGAAATCTATGCCACTTCTGCCGTTTAGTCCGGAGCCGGCACGGTGGGTTTCATTTACCAGATCGGTAAATGTTAGCGTCATCGTATCGATCGAAGCCAGCTCCTGGCGGAGATCACCGTCACGCAGTTCAAAGAGCGCACCCAGGGACCCCCCGGCCATTAAAGCTTCGTCGCCGGTATCCTTCCACACCAGTTGGGAAAACCCTTCGTTGGCTGTGCTGCTTTCCAGGCCGAATTGGCGGGCAATTTTGCCTTGCACCAGAACCTGGCCGTCTATGTGCACCATAAACTCGTCCGGATCGCGTTTGTCTACAGTAACCGGTACCAGCGCGCCTAGTTTTTCTACCAAAAGATCACGGCGGTCCATCAGGTCGTTTGGATTATCGCCCATTGCCTGTGATTTAATTATCTCGGCATTCAGATTGGCAATCTGTGCGCTGAAAGTATTTACCTGATCGGTTACAATACCAATGTCTTGTTCTATCATCTCGCGAGTGGAGCTGAGTCGCTGGTAGCGGCTGTGTATTGCTGTTATTAGTGATTCACCGCGCTTTACTACCGATTCGCGGGGAGCCAGCTCCGAAGGATGCAGCGAGAGTTCCTGCCAGGCATCCCAGAATTTGTCCATCTGTGTGCGGATGGATACCTCTGTCGGCTCGTTATGTATCTGCTCGAGCATCTGAATATATTTATCACGGGTATCCCAATAGCCGTTATTTCCCTGCTGGGCAACGATTCGTTCTTCCAGTAGTTCATCCTTTACCCGGCTGATACGACTTACCAGCGGACCCTGGCCGATCTGGCCCGGTACGTGTTCGCGATTCAGTTGCGGTGCGTACAGCGGTTCCATGGTGGCAATGTCAATACGCTGGCGTGAATAGCCTTCGGTGGACATGTTGGAAAGATTATGGCCGATAACCAGCAGTCCCTGATTGTGGGACATGAGGCTGCGTTTGCCTATTTCAATTCCGGTAAATGTAGAAAACATCACTTCCTCCATGGGCTGCCCGGCAAAACCGGCTGGCCACTGTACTGTAGCGACTGGTCAGAATGCTGTATCCAGTACTATCGGGGCGTTACCCGCTGCGCGCAGTGCTCCACTCTTGCCATATATTGACCCCTTGCGCTCGGGAAACAGTTCGTGAAGTATGCTGGACAGATTCCCCGCCATGCTGCCGGCAAAGGAGCGCAGGGCGTCGTTCTCCAGTTTAGCCCGCATAGTGGCCACCCGCAGGTTGCGGCAGGCTCCGGAAATCATGCCGCGATATTCCAGCGGCACCAGTGCGCACAGCTGTCTAGCGTCGATATCGTCCGGCAGGTTCAGGTCTCGGGCCAGCTGCCGCCAGACCTTCAGTCGGGCCTCCTCTTCGTCAGCCACCATGGCTGCCGCCAGCTGAGCCTGCTGCATGGCCTTCTCTAGTTCGGGCCAGGCCCGGCTGCGGATGGCGGAACTGACCTGACGTTGCTGTTCCACGAAAAAATCCAGCGCGGCTACTTCGCTGGTAACCTGTGAAAAAAAACTGTGCATGATGGTCGAGTTCATAACACCCCCGTTTCAATATCGGCAGGCTGCAGAACATGTTTAGCGGATTGTGATTATAACTGGTGCCGTATATGGATGGCTCTTTACCAGCAAGCGCGCGGCCGATACAATACAGGGTATGGTACATTTTCTGGTAGACATCATCTGGTTCTGGCGGGGCGTACGGGTTTTTGCTTTGGTAGGCGAGAGCGGCACCGGCAAAAGCTTCAGGGCCAAGCTGGTTTCGCAAAAATTCAATATCGATCTCATTATCGACGATGGCGTACTAATTAAGAATGAGGCTATCGTAGCCGGTCGTTCGGCCAAGCGTGAAAAAAACTATATGGCGGCAGTTAAAACCGCCCTGTTTCATGATAAAACGCATAGAGACGAAGTTGCCCGCTACCTACAGCGCCACCGCTGGAAAAAAATCTTGCTCATAGGTACCTCCGATCGCATGGTTCTGAAAATTGCCGAACGTCTGCAAATTCCGCATCCATCCAAAATCATAAAAATTGAAGATATCGCCAGCCGCGACGATATCGAAAGGGCCATCCAGTCGCGCAAAGTAGAAGGCAAACATGTTATTCCCGTACCGGCCATCGAAGTAAAGCGCAGCTATCCACGTATATTTTATGACAGCATCCGGGTCTTTCTGCAGAAAAATACCGGAACCAACATAATTAATCCGCCCAAGCTGTATGAGAAATCAGTAGTGCGGCCGGAATTTTCCAAGCGCGGCCGTATAGCCATTGCCGAATCGGCTTTGTCCCAGATGGTTATCCATTGCGTGGCCGAGTTTAACAATGCCATTCGTATTCAGAAGATTACCGTCAAATCGGATTCGCAGGGATATCGCCTTACCGTAGTCATTGCCGTACCCTTCGGAACCCAGCTCTCCGGCAATATTCATAAACTGCAGCAATACATAATTGACAGCATAGAACGCTATACTGGCATCCTCATCGAAGAGGTAAACCTGATCATCGATACTGTTTCCAATTAGCCGCTTGCCGCCCGGTCACTGGAAAGCGGCATAAAATTGCTAAGCCATGCGCCGGAATTTGACAATTTTCCGATTAAGCCTCATTCTATATGTAGAAAAACGGCAAATATGCCGATATACATAGGAAGAACCCAGTTCTTTGCATGTTTCAAGCTTGCTGAAACACCGAGTATAGCCATTTTAGGGCAGTGTTTCATTGGATTATCTGGAGGTAGTAGCATGAGGAAATTGATTGTCAGTCTGATACTGGTGTGCCTGCTGGTTCCGGCCGTATGGGCCCAAACCACCTTTACCAGTGCCACCTATGGGCGTTATGTCGCCTGGGTAGATGGAAGCCAGCAGGAAGCCGAAGAATTGGCCATGCGTATGGCACTACTGTTTGATATGTACAATGATTACTTCCGTTTCGACGAAAATGAAATAAGCGTACCCCTGGCGGTCCGCAAGTTCAAAGATAAGACGGCATTTAACGCATATCTGCAAAAAGTTATTGGTACTACCAAAGATGATTTTGTGTACCTGCATTACCCGACGGCTGAGCGCTCGGAACTGGTAATTTTCGACAAGACTGATGCCGTCGAATTTTCCGCCTCACTTGCCCATCAGGGCTTTGTACAGTTTCTGAAAGCTTTTGTGCCCAATCCACCGCTATGGATGCGTGAAGGTTTCGCCGTTTATTTCGAGCAAGCACAATGGGATCCGGTGTTAAAGAACGTATCATTGAAAGAGAACCTGGCCTGGCTGGAAACCGTAAAACTGCTGGCTGCCGAAGACAAGCTTTTTATGGTCAATGACCTGATGGGGCTGTCTGATGCCGATGCCCGAGCCAGCCTGGACGTGTTCTACCCGCAGTCTTGGGCTTTGGTTTCTTTCTTCCTAAATACCACTACAAAATACAACCGATTTATCTGGGATGCCATTGCTCTCTTGCGTTCTGAAGTCGGCAAGGTTGATGCTCAGCTGGCGGTGGACGAGTTCTTCGAGCGTTGGTACGGCTATGGTGTAGTGGATAGCGAATTTCTGGCCTATATAGATTCTCAGATGACCTTTGCCGAATATGTTACAACCGGTGTGGATGCCTACGGTGCAAAGGACTTTGAAACAGCCCGATCCATGTTCTACACAGCGCTGGTCAAGAATGACAACAACTATATTCCATATTACTACATCGGGTTGATAGCCTATGCCGACAATGATTACCGCACCGCCGATTTATATTACAAGACAGCGCTCAAGCTGGGCAGTGACCAGGCTATCACCAATTATGCCATGGGTATTAATTCCTTCGCGGCCCGCAACTATGACGAAGCCCGCGGCTACCTGGTAGAGGCTTCCCGTCTCGATCCCGCCCGCTATCAGGCCAAGGTTGCCGAATTACTGGACCGCCTGGCAGACGAGACAGAGACTGCCCCTGCCTCCGAAACCGGTATGACGACTGAGACTACGACGACTACAACGACTACTGAAGCTACTGAGGCAAGCGAGACTACTACCGAAGAAGGCGGATTGTAAGAACCCGTATCGGTACCGAGCTATACGAACCGCACCGGCAGACTTCCCTGTCTGCTCGTGCGGTTTTTTTTATATCCGGGTGTTTTTTTGTATGCCGACCGGCTTGCCTTACTGGCGGCTGGAATCCCTGGTCAACCTGGCAAAACCAGTCCAAACTGGCTAATCAGCAGGGGCAGAGCTGGGCAGCTTTTAGGTCAGGGCAGGCGGGGGGGCTGGAAGCGATGCAGTATCGGCATGCGGATCAGATTAACAAATTCATAACGGGGGTTGCCAAGTACAGCTGCCAGTGAAGTTTCGGCCGCGCTTTCAAAAACCGCCACCCGAAAAATACCCTGATCATCGAAGTAGGGCAGGAACGCGGCTACATGAAAGTAGCGCCGCAGCACAAGGTCTTTGGTGTCCCTGGCGTTGAACTGAGCGAAGTACATGGTGCCTGGCTCGCGGCTGGCCAACAGAAATAGGTATGCCTTCAGGCCGCTCAGATGAACACCGGTGTTATCCTGTGGAGCCGGGAAATTGCTGTAGTTGACTTTTCCGGGTAAGGCACCGTTAGCGGTAAGCATAAGGGCAAAGCCGGGTTCGGCTACATCATGGGCGGTCGGTGCGGCCGGCTGCCGGTTGTATACTGTCGACCAGGCCGCCGAAGCCAGTGCCCGGCACCAGTCCAGCCCGAAAAATGGATCAAACAGTTCCTCCCACGATTCGGTAAAACTTGAGCCACGGTAAGTGATCATCCTGGTTTTCAGGGTTTCTATCGACAAATAACTGCCGTTGATTGGATACAGCATGCCGTCGACTATCCATTTCAGGAAGCCCGAACAGTTCAGCCCGGCAGCTGCCGGCTGTTCCAGCAGCGAGTCGATAAATACAGCCTTCCCATCCTCGTCCAGGGCACCGTCTTCGGCATAACGCAGGCCGGGAAGCTCCTGACGGATTTTGTCGGCAAAATCACGAAGATCGCGGTAGAGGGTTATGTTGGGTGAGAACACTGACCAGTCAACGATATCAGCAGTCATCTTGATGATATCGGCAAGCGGCCTTGTCAGTACCTGACGGAAACTGAGCGGAATTATTACCTGATGATATAATACTGCACCGTAAGCCAGTACATCCAGATGGGTTCTGTTTCCATGCGGATATAAGCGGATGTACAGCTCAGGGTCGCTGCGCAGGAATATCTTGGCCTGTTCCCAGCTGCCGGTATTGCCTGCCCGTTTGATAATCCAGCTGCCCTGGGCGTGCACCGGCCACTGGTCACCCTTTGCCGGCGAAATAATCGTATACACACTGCCGGCCTGGTTCAGGCGACTGATTTGCCAGTGTCCCCAGGCATTTGAATCATAGATAGTCTGATCAGTCGCCGCTCGTGAGCCGGTTTCCAGAAAAGTATCCCAATATTTGGTACGCAAATCAGCTGAGTCCGGAATCTGACTCAGGCTCGCGTCACCACCCAGGGTCTGACGGTTTTCATTTGGCCAGGCGGATAAAACCAGAAGCATGCCAAGCAGCAATAAAGTATAATGTCTCATACTATATTAGTCGGCAATCCGGGGCCAAATATCAAGTGTACCCAAAGTCTTGCCGATAGCTCTTAGGGATAGTACTATTGTCCTCGTAAGGGTCAGACATGCCACTTAAACGACTGCTCAGAATTTCTCTACTGGTCTTGGTTATTGCCAGCTGTGTTGCCGCATTTATTCCTTTGCTGTTTGCCCTGGCTTTGCCCAGCCTTACCGCACTGCGAACCATTGATTCAGACGATATGCGTCTTGCTGCTACCGATTATCAGCTGTCGGCATCATTACCGGCAGCACTTGTTGCTGCCGAAACCCGGGACCCGGCTGCGCCGCCGGCTAGTGCCGGTCAGAATCCACAAAAATCCGCTCCTACCGCTGATGCTGCTGATGCTGCTGATGCTGGTGAAAATGCTGGTGAAAATGCTGGTGAAAATGCTGGCTCGGTCGGTTCTGCACCAGCAGACCAGGCGGCTACCTCCGCGACTGCCTCCGCCGGTAGCCAGCCGGAAACCGACCCGCCACCGGCTCCAGCTGTCGCCCCGGCCGCCGCCGCGACGACAGCTCCACGTACCGCGCCAGCCCTGTTTACAGCCGAGGGCCAGTTTGCCAGCCATATTTTAGCCTTTTACGGCAAGCCTGGCTCAAAAGCCCTGGGCATTCTGGGTCAATATGACAAACATCAGCTAGGCGCCCTGCTTTTGGCCTACTCCGATTTATATGACAAAGCCAACGGCGAGATGGCGGTGCTGCCGGCTTTTTATCTCTTGTTCGGTCTCTGCTGGCCGGAAGGCGAGATTGGCTATACCCCCCGGGCCGTGCTCGAAGACTATATCGAGTTTGCTGCCAGCCAGGGTTGGTTGGTTTTTATCGACCACCAGATCGGCCGCTACACGGTCGCCGAGGCCATGAAAACCATGCTTCCATATCTGCGTTATCCTAACGTGCATCTGGCGCTGGATCCGGAATGGCGGACCACCCTGCCGATGAAGGAAATCGGCACCATGTCTGCCGGTGAATTCAACGAAGCCCAGGCGATCATGGAAGCCTATCTGGCGGAACACGAGCTGCCGGGGCGCCGAATGCTGATTGTTCATCAGTTTCATCCGCGCATGCTTACCGATCCCCAGCTGGTGCGTACTGATTTTGCCAGGGTACTGCCGGTTCATGTGGCCGACGGCATTGGTAATCCTGCTCTTAAGCGCTACAGTTATGCTCAGAATGCCAGGTATACCAACATGCCGGTAAAAGGATTTAAGCTGTTTTTTGAATCAAAGGTTGCCGGTGCGCGCTGGGATATACCCCTGATGACGCCGGCAGAGGTACTGCAGTTGCAGCCGCAACCGATTATTTTCATGTATCAGTAGGAATTTAGTCATAATTTTTTTATCTTATATGAATCCGGGTAACACCTGTACTATGTGTATGTTATGTTGTATGGGGATAGTCCTGACATGTTGCTGAAGGAGTATGTATGAAACCGTTACAGAGAATTGCCGTGCTGCTTTCCATATTGGTACTGAGTGTCAGTTTGGCAAGTGCGTATGATCCGCCGGCAGGAGCGGACGGTATACCTTTCCTGGTTTCTCCAGGGATCTCCGGTGGCAGCATGTCCGTAGCCAGTACGCAGGGAGCCAGCTCCGATGCCCTTAATCCGGCTTCCTCGGCCGGTCTGCAGCGGGTTACCCTGGATGCCGGCTATGCAGCGCTGGTAGGACTCGGAGCTGAAAGCGGGTGGGGGTCCTTGATCAATCTTGGTCTGGCCATTCCCCAGCCCTATGGCGTCTGGAGTGTCGGCATGAATTTTACTCATGTGCCGGCTACACTGTCATCGATGCCGCTGGGAACTCTGTTCACGCTGCGTGGCGGAATATCTAAAGACCTGTATCCCGATTTATATGTAGGTACCGGCCTGGATGTTACATTGGGCAGTAATGGCGGCACCGATTGGGGACTGGGCCTGGATTTGGGCTTTGTTCACTTCCTGGGGCGCTTTTCTTTCTTGCAGAATGTGCGCTGGGGCGGTGCCCTGCGCAATCTGGGCAAGAGTTTTCAGCCGCCGGCCGGCGTAAACGGTTTTGCCGGCACCACTGCTTCATCCTATGACTCTCCCTTTACTCCGGCCTTCGGAATCGCCGCAGATCTGCTGAATCATCAGACCAGCGGTATCCGCATCGGCTCCAGCATGGATTTGTATTTTCCAAGCTTCCAGAATGTGGTTTTTAACGTTGGGCTGGAATTTGCCTTCCGCGAAATGATTTTTGTACGCAGTTCCTGGGATATCAACCTGCGCGAATCCATGGCCCAAACCGGCCGTTCGCTTCTTCCCTCGTTTGGAATCGCAGCGACTATTCCCATTACCCGCACTTCCGATGATTCCTTTATCTCACAGCGCGGCTGGGACCGTTCGGATATTCAGCCCCAGCTTTCGGCTCGCCCGCTGTACAATGATGTCTGGGCTTTCGGTCTGGGAGCCAGTCTGCCGCTGGGCGTAGTGGATAAAAATGCACCGGAAATCAGCCTGGTGTATCCGGAGAGCGAATGGGAACTCTATTACATGAGTCCCAATAATGATGGCATCAAGGATGAGTTGGTGCTGCCGTTGACTATAACTGACCAACGCTATGTACAATCCTTTAAATTGACCATATATGATGAGGCCGGAAACCCGGTACGCAGCCTAGCCAACAAGGAAAGCCGCCCGGAAACCACCAGTTTTGCCGGTATCTGGGATCGCCTTAAATATGTAAAGAAGGGTGTGGATGTACCTGTCGAGCTGATATGGAACGGCCTTACCGATGAGGGCAGCCTGGTTCCCGACGGCACCTATTCTTTCTCGGTAGAGGCAGTCGATGATAATGGAAATATCGGCCTGAGTGAAACCTATAAACTCGTAGTAGATAATACTCCGCCGGAACTGGCTGTTGTAAAACCGGAAGGCGCAAATGCTCTGGTGTTCAGCCCAGATGGCGACGGCAACAAGGATACGCTGAGTATTGTCCAGAGTGGCTCGTCTGAAGACCGCTGGCTAGCCGAGTTCCTGGATGTAGCCGGTATTGCGGTGTTCACCTATACCTATACCGATAGCGCTCCGGTGGATCTGACCTGGAAGGGTACCGGCCAGGATGAGACCATCGTGGCCGATGGAGTATATTCTTATATCATCTCGGCGACTGACCGGGCCGGCAACTCGAGCAGTGCCACCCTCGATAATATTCTTATTAATACCCAGCAGCCGCCGGTAAGTATTTCTATTGACCAGGCAGCGTTCAGTCCCAATAGTGACGGTGTCAAGGACGAGCTGGCCATTACTGCCAGTGTGCCGGTGCGAACCGGTATCAGTGCCTGGACCCTTAGTGTGCTCGATGAACGCAATGTGGTGCGCTGGTCCACCAGCGGCAGCGACGGCCAGAGTCTGCCTGCCCGCACTTTGTTCCAGGGTAAGGGCAGTGACGGTGCAATTCTGCCGGAAGCTGCCTACCGTGCTAAAATCGCCATACGCTATGTGAACGGGCACAGCCCCGAGTCACTGAGTGCTCCCTTTATTATTGATGTTACCCCACCGACAGCTACTGCCAGGCTCGACCGGATTGCCTTCAATCCATTGGCTGACACTAATGCTGTGCTTACCATTACCCAGAGTGGGTCGTCCGAAGAGCGCTGGCTTGGCGAGATTGTAGCTCGCGAAAGCGGTACTAGTGTGCGCAGCTGGAGCTTTACCGGTCAGCCTGATGCCAAAGTTGTGTGGGACGGTGCAGATGAAGCTGGCCGTGTGGTTGCTGATGCTTCCTATTTCTGGCGGCTTTCTGCCAATGACCGCGCCGGCAACAGCTTCAGCACTGATTCCGCGCTGGTGCGTATTGATACCGGCAACAAGGCTGTACGGCTGGCCGTAGACATGCGTGCCTTCAGCCCCAATAGCGACGGAACCAAAGATGTCATGAACTTCCTGCCCGAAGCGGCTTCAACCGCCACGGTAGTCTCCTGGTCACTTTCCATACTTAACGAGGGTAAAGAAAGTATCCGCCGCTTTACCGGCAATAATGCTCCGCCGGCCAGTGTGCGCTGGGACGGCAAAAATCAGACCGGAACAGTAGCGGCCAACGGTGTATACTCAGGACAGCTGGAAGTCCGCTACGATACCGGCGAAACCGAACAGGCCAATTCGTTCGAACTTACTTTGGATACCGTAGCCCCGTCGTTGGAACTGTCCTCCGAGTACCTGCTCTTCAGCCCTAACGGCAGCGGCCGTAAGGATACTTTGACTATCCGCCAGAGTGCGGTTCCTGGCGACAACTGGGATGCCGAGATCAAGAACGCTGCCGGCGAATCCGTACGGGTTTACAACTGGCGCAACCAGGTAGATGCCCTGACCTGGGATGGCACCGATGCCAACGGCAACCGCCTGCCCGATGGTGTATACACATACACTATCCGTGCTGAAGACGCTGCCGGTAATGTATTCAGCACCGGCCTTAGCGGCATTACTGTTGACGCCCGCATACCGCAGTTGTTCGTTACCATGGCAGCCCCCGGCTTTAGCCCCACCGGCAATGGCCGCTTCGACACCATCAGTATAGGCGTACTTGCCACCATAAAAGACGGCATGGAATCCTGGCGCATGGTTGTACTGGACGAGCGGGGCATTACCCGCAAAACCTGGCAGGGCAACGCCGCCACCCGTATGCCCGAAGAATTCATCTGGGACGGCAAGGCCGACGATGGCAGTGTTACCCAGGGCAGCTACACTACTAAACTCAGCGTCGATTATGTAAAGGGCGACCGGGTTGAGGCTGTATCCACCGCCTTCCTGCTGGATTCTGGCGGACCGCGTGCGGTAATCGCCATCGGACCGGAATACTTTAGCCCGGACAATGACGGCATTGACGACGAGCTGCGGGTAAGCCTGTCGGTCAGCGATATCAGTCCCATCGAGAGCTGGACCTTCGAGATTATCGAAGTAGCGGTCCAGGAAGGATCGGCTGCCCGTCGTGAGCGTTCCTTCTTTACCTGGAGCGGCCGTGGCATGCCGGCCGAGCGCTTGGTCTGGGATGGCCGTTCGCAGCGTGGCGAGCTGGTCGAAGCCGCCACTGATTATCCTTACCGCTTTACCATAGAAGATGCCTATGGCAACAAGACTGTACGCGAAGGACTGGTAAAGGTTGATGTACTGGTTATCCGGGACGGCGACCGTCTTAAAATCAAGGTTCCTTCTATAGTATTCCGCTCCAATGCGGCTGACTTTAACAATCTGCCGGCCGACGTTCTGGCTACTAACGATAACGTTCTGCGCCGTATTGCCCAGATCCTCAACCGTTTCCGCGATTATAATATCCGCATCGAGGGTCACGCCAACTCGCTGGCTAAAATTCAAGGCCTGAATGCTGCCGCGATCGAGCGGGAGGAGTCAGTAGAGCTGCTGCCACTGTCGGAGAACCGGGCGAAGCTGGTTATGGAAAAATTGATCAGTTTCGGTGTGGACAAGGCCAGGTTAACGGTGCGCGGACTTGGTTCCAGCGAACCGGTAGTGCCTTTCAGTGATGCTGAAAACCGCTGGAAGAACCGCCGTGTAGAATTCATTCTGCTTAAATAACAGGATGACCACGTATAAAGCCCTGATGCTGGGCGATGTTATCGGCAGTGCCGGGATGGACTATATGGTCTCGGTGCTGCCCGCCCTCATCGAAGCATTGTCCGCTGATTTTGTCTGCTTAAACGCCGAGAATGCCAGTGGCGGCTTTGGGCTCAGCGAAGCTGATGCCGACCGCCTGCTGGCTTGCGGTGTGGATTGCCTTACTTCCGGAAATCATATCTGGGAGAAAAAGGGCATAAGCGAATTATTGGACAAGCAGCAAAATATTCTGCGGCCGGCCAATTACCCTTCCGGTGCGCCCGGGCGGGGCGTCTGGCAGACCGAGAAAAATGGGGTGCTGTGGACTGTGCTGAATCTGCAGGGACGCGAGAGTATGCGCCCCATCGATTCGCCCTTTTCCTGTGCCGACCAGTTGCTGGCTGATTTGGGCATAACCAGGGAAGCGGCTATGGCCACAACTTCGCTTGCAGGCGAGGCTGCAGCTGCCAGTGCAACTGCTGATGCCGATTCCGTTGTGGTGCCCGCTGAGTCGAGCGCAACAAGCGCAGCAAACCCTGCTTTCGTCGCCTCCGGCGGGCCTTTGCCCGGGCCGGTGCTGGTGGATTTTCATGCCGAATCCTTCGAAGAAAAAGAAGCACTTGCCCTGTATCTAGCCGGCCGCATAAGCGTGCTTGCCGGTACCCACACTCATATTCCCACCGCCGACGAGCGCATCCTGCCGGGCGGCACCGGCTACCTTGGCGATCTGGGCATGTGCGGCCCGGTGGATTCGGTAATCGGCTCAGATACCGCCTCCTGCCTGCGCCGCTGTGTTTCCCAGATGCCCATAAAGCTTGAACCGGCTGCAGGGGCCTGCGCCTTGTCCGGGGCTTTGTTTACCATAGCTGCCTCCGGCCATTGCACGGAAATACAGCGCATCCGGCGTGAACAGACTGTGCCTGCCGGCTGATTGCCAAGTGACAGCCAGCTGATTGTCAGCTTATGGCCGGCTGATTTTGAGTGAACACAGGTATTCACTCCGCTTTCCGCTTGAAATATTTTTTAACCACAGGCTATACTGGCCCCAATATGGCTAAAGTTAATAG